>Ga0307372_10002354_pt1 | contig 31432 bp, 32 predicted proteins | sample OX1MG_FD_202533 | JGI IMG/M metagenome (GOLD analysis project Ga0307372, IMG submission 202533) | Soil microbial communities from Risofladan, Vaasa, Finland - OX-1 | ecosystem: Environmental > Terrestrial > Soil > Coastal area > Acid sulfate soil | place: Finland: Risofladan, Vaasa | collected... | reverse complement strand
ACTTCCCAGACTGGAATTCAGCCATCGTCATACTGTTGCTTCTTCCGCTCGCATTGTTGATGAGCGTACAGATGAACGTAATCATGTCCTCAAGGGTGACCGACGTCAGGGCTGGACAACAACTCGGGGGGCTGACAGTCGTTCCATTCATTGGGGTGTACGTCGCCGGAGAACTGAACTTGATCAACCTGGGAGACACCACCAACCTGGCGATAATCGCGGGAGCCTTGGTCGTGGTGGACGTGCTGCTCTTCTTCGTTTCGACAGCGGCCTTCCACAGAGAGGAGATACTAACGAAGTGGAAGTAGGCCCCCTCGACTTAGGAGGTGTAGGTAGCTTGAGACGCCCCTCCTCCTCTGTGTCTTGGGCATGCTCTCAGGGGTGCGGTCCCCTCTTCCCAATACGACCCGAACGCGGGTGGGAGCGGGCCGCGACGGGATTCGAATCCCGTCATGCCAATCGCCCTTTCGTTCAGGAGCTTCAAGCTCTCACACCAAATTTATAAATACGCATAGATACGCATCCATGTTAGCATGAAAGCGAAGGAGAAGACAATCCCTATGAACATCAGTGTGCCAGTAAGTCTCAAGCACAGGATGGACGAGCATCGAGAAATCAATTGGAGTGCGCTCGCGTGCAAGACCTTCGAGAGACAGCTCCGGGCCCAGGAAGTTCTCGGCCAGTTCGCCGAGGAGGGGATATCGGAAGAGGAGGCTATTGAGAGGGCCATGCGCGTTCAGCATCCCTCGCGAAAAGTAATCAGCAAGGCAGCCTAGGCTCAGTTGCAGACGAGATAAGTAGTCGACACGACGATTCTCGTGCCGTGGCTTCTGGATCCGAACAAGCTCACAGGGAGGATAGTCAGGAGCCTCGAACTCGAACTTTACACGCCATACCAAAGCGTTAGCGAGCTATGGACGCACCGTGATGATTGGAGCAAGAGGAGGGGCCTGGCGTGGACTTGCCGGCTTTCACTGGCAGCATTGGACATTACGTCGGCGTAGAAATGGTTGAAAGGGATTCAAAAGAAATGAGCGAGGCCCGTTCCGTAATGGGGAAGATTGATCCAGATGACGCTGAGTTTGTCGCCCTAGCCATCGAGGTTGATGCCCCGATTTGGTCTCACGACAAGCACTTCCTGAAGCAGAAAAGAGTGAACGTGGTCACGAGCCAGGACATACTGAAGCAGTCGGTCGAGTTGCCATCGCTGTGGCAAGCACTCCATCAGGAATCACACTGAATTGCCAAGGCTCGATTGATAACTCGTATCGGGACGGGTGAAGGGTCCGAGTCCGCTTCGTTGTAAGCCTGCCACAAGGAGCCCGGTATCAGGCTTATTTGGTTAAACGGAACTTATTCTGAGCTTGTTTAGTGCGGACGGGGGGGACTCGCCCAAAATAATTAGGGTGTTCATATAAGCAAAATGGTATCCAATAACTGGTGAAAGGTTCGAAAAATCCAGCGACCCTCGTGACAGGATTGGTGCATGTGCCAAATGTAGGATTTAGTACTGCGGATTCAAACCCATGGTTATGAAAGGTTCCGGAACTCTTCGCAGAACTCGAATCGGTGCGCGGAAGCCCGACTTCGGAACCTATCACCACTCCACGCCTGAACGCTCCAAAAGGTCAAGGGCGCTGGTCGCGCAGGGGTTTCTAGAGGCATTCGACATGCTTCCCTTCTCCACGGGCCAGGAGGTCGACATATTGGACCTGGGGTGCGGACTGGGGTTCCTCTCGTGCGTCTGTGCCAAGTTCTACAGGCGCGCTCGCGTCACCGGTATCGACACGTTCGAGCATGCGAGCCTGAAGGACTCGAGCCTCGAGAAAGCAAACGAGAACGCAAGGATCATGGGACTTTCAGACAGGGTCCACTTCGAGAGAGGAGATATCCTCGCCTCCGACTACGGTGACAGGGGGTTCGACCTCTTCGTGTCAAACTTGGTCTTCCACAATCTCGGAAGGAGGCGTTTCGGAGCTTACAGTCGTTTGCTGTCGTGGATGGCACCGAACTCTCACGCTCTGCTGGGCGACGCATTCCGTGAGGGGAAAGGAGATGTGAAGCGCCTCTCGAATATCTTTAGGATTGAGAAGGAGATAGATCCCAAGATGAGCTGGGCACCCTACAAGATACTCGTACTTTCCAAGGCCTAGACTCTCGGTCTTCTCTTCCAACCACCAGAGTGGTCGAAGCGAGCGAATTCGCAGCCCATAGGAGCTACCTGATCCATTTCAATGCGACTCCTTGTATCCCACGAAAGTGCGGGTCATCTGTATAACGTGGGATTCTGAGCGTCCTGGCTGTGCCCGCGATGAGGCTGACCGCGAAGGGAATGCCGTGTTTGCGCTTGATCGGGGAGTAATGACTTCGCCGGGTCAACTCTTGGCGACGGACCGTTCCTTGTACGCCGATTTCGCTCTCGGGAAGACACGGCTCTCCTCTGCAAGGGTGTGTTCCTCGAGTAGTTGCTGTAGTCTATCCTCGTTGGAGGCGAGCTCCTCGGTCGAGAGCGAGGCGAGCCTCTTGACCTCTTCCATCAGATCGTATATCGGCCTGTGCTGGCGAAAGACCTTGATTGCATCGTCAGCACCTTCCACACCATAAACTTCTATCAGGATGCGTAGAACTTGGGCCTCTTCGTCGGCAATGTGCTGCTTGAACAGCCGATCCAGCTCTACCAATATCTTCGAGGCAGACGAAAAGTCCCTCTTTCTTGCTGCCTGTCTCACGTCAGCCAAATCCCTCTTCATTTCAGCGTGTTCGACTATGAGGACGGAAATAAGCTCTTCGAACTCCATCTTTCGAGACAAAACCGAAACCAGACTGATCCCTCCGCCACTCCGGCATATAATGGCATAGAATGAGTAACTGTGATGCCAGCGTAAACTTCAAGAGATAAATCAAGCCCACTGGGTCGCAGATTCAAGCGTGAGAACGGAATTGCTTTGGAAGTGAAGTTGAACTGATCTGCTATTTCTGCAACAACCTCGCCCGAGGCATATGCAAGGAATGCGGAAGAGGGATCTGCATGGACCACGCGGTCCTTCTGACCGATCAGAGAATTGGAGCTGGGAAAGGGTTCGAGCTTTGGTGCAAGGAATGTAAAAAGGAGTAGCAATGAACTCCATTATGGCTATTTTTGCTCACTCAGTATTTGTCATTCATCGCCATGCCTTTTCCTGGCAGACGCAGGCATCGGGGAGCCCAACGAGTCAAGTTGAATGAAGTGCACCAAACAACGTCCGCGCGGAAGAGGTGGAAGTCTTGTTGGGGGGAACGGGAAAGCGTATCTGATTCATGAGTAAGACAATATTCGTAATCGGCCATTCGACCATGCCTGTTGAAAGGTTCATCAGGATTCTCTTAGCGCACTCAATCACTATCCTTGTCGACATTCGGAGGATTCCCTGGTCGAGGCACAATCCGCAATTCAACTCGGACGCGCTCGAAAAATCATTGAAGGAAGCTGGAATAGGATACGCCCATCTGAAGGAACTCGGCGGACTCAGACGTCCCTTGAAAGGCTCTGAGAACACAGGATGGAGGAATCTCAGCTTTCGCGGGTACGCAGACTACATGCAGACTAAAGAATTCAAGGTCGGACTTGACAAGCTGATTGCTCTGTCAAGAGACTACACCGCAGCTATAATGTGCGCGGAAGGAAGCCCGTTCAGATGTCACCGCTCACTAGTCGCGGATGCGCTCACGATAAGAGGGGTCCAAGCAGTCCATATCTCGAGCGAGCAGCCCGGCAGACTGCACGTGCTCACATCGTTTGCAGTGATTCACGGGCAAAGGATTAGCTATGTCGAATCACCGGTGTCAGACATCAATAACATCGGAAGAAGAGGAAATCTCATGCCGCGAAACAAGGATCCGAAGGCCGCTGATGCCAGCGAAGCGTCTTCTTCCAGCAGAGCAGACATAGTCAGGGGACTCAACGAAGACCTGGCGAGGGAATACAAGGCGATCATTCAGTATGTGGTCTTCAGCGCCGCGTTGAAAGGTGCCCAGTACGAAGACATCGCGGAGCAGCTGAAGAAGCACGCTTCGCAGGAGCTCGCGCATGCCTTGGAGGTGGCCCGGCAAATCGACTATCTCGGGGGAGAGCCGACGGTGAGAGGCAAGCAAGCGGAGTCTTCCAAGGATTCGAAAAAGATGCTCGAAATCGATTTGAAAGATGAACAGACTACCATCAAGAACTACAGGGAGAGGATACGTCAGGCGGAACGGGCTGGTGAGTTCGCCCTTTCTGAGGCACTGAGAGATATCATCGCGGAGGAACAAGATCACGAAATAGACCTGAGGGATGCTCTAGGACAAAGATGACGGCGAACGAGTTCCAAACGCAAATCTGTTAGAGAAGAAATGAGCAGCAACGAGAAATGAAACCTCTTCAAGGCAGGATTGCAATAGTGACCGGCTCTACCAAGGGGAACGGCAGGGCGATTGCCGAACTCTTTTCTGCGAACGGGTCAAATGTCGTCATAGTTGGAAGAGATGAAAAAGAGGCCGCGGTCGCCGTTCACGAGATTAGTCAGAAATACAAAACGCATCCACTTGGTTTACGCGTAGATGTGACACGACTTGAAGGCGTCGTCAAAATGGTGGAGACGACGCTCAAGAAATTCGACCGACGAATAGATATCTTTGTGAACAATGCGGGTTTCCCTATCGAGGACAGGTTATGGGATCGTGCACTTCATGAGATCTCTGAGGACGACGTGAATGAAGTGCTGGATGTCGACACGTTGGGAAGTTTTCGTTGCTGTAAGGAGGTCTTGCCTGTCATAATGAACCAAAAGTCGGGCGTCATAATCAACATTTCTTCAACGCCTGCTATCGCTGGCTATGACAAGGGCGCGCCCTACACAGTTACCAAGTCAGCAATCCTAGGACTTACAAAATACATCGCGAAAGAATACGGGAAGTTTGGAATACGTTGCAACGCTATCGCGCCAGGGTCCATAGCTACAGCGAGAAACTGGGGAAGGTTATCCAAAGCTGAAAGACTGGCTTTGGTTTCGGGCATCCCTCTTGGCAGACCCGGTAACCGGAGGATATCGCTGGAGTCGCGATGATGCTGGCGAGTGATTATAGCTCATTCGTTACCGAGCAAACCGTTGTCGTTGACGGTGGAGAAGTGACTTTTTGACGTGGAGAACATCTCATACGGCTTCGAAAACATTGTGGAGTGTGACAACGCTGCTGGATCTCTCCTCTCTCGGATGAATAGCAGTCTATCTTGATTGAGGAGAAAAATCATTAGCAAATATCCTTTCCAGTTGAGGGTGGCAACCCACTTACCCATTCGACAGAGCGTCAGGATTTTGAGGTTGGTTTAATCCGACTTCGAGCCCGACTTTCCTCGCTCAGTTTCTTGTCCTCTCTGTCCTCAATTTCCTCGGATTCGTGCTCTTCTGACTCCTCTTCAGTCTCCCTCTCTAATCCCTCCGATTCGGCTTCTTTCGTTGACTCGACGTCTGAGGCGGCATCCACCTCGTGCTCTTGTTCCACCGCCTCGGCTTCTTCTTCCGTTTCGTTGCTCAACGAATTCACCTATGAACCCAGAGATCCAGGTCGTATTAATGTCGTGACCGGACGATGATGTTGGTCGCGAAGGTTCTGTTAGCGGGGCGCGACCCAATAATGTGAGCACGCTTTATTTATGCCGCACAGGATATCATGGCCTGAAACTGACTCGAGCTGACCCATTCAGCGCTGGGCGAAGCATCGACGCCGTGTCTGAAAGCTTCTCCAAGGCGTTCTCGAGTCCGACTACGTTGTTGCGTCTCTCAACCTTGACGTAAAGCAAGAATGCAATGGGCTCACTTGCTCTTTTTTAATGCCATTTGTCGTCCTCAACAAGTCTTTTCTTGCTCGAGAGCTCCTTCGCTTACCGTTTCTGAAAATGCCCCAATAAAAAGAGAGTGATGTCTGACCTTGCGATCAGGCATTATCCAAGCAACTGCTCCGTGTCGTTAGACCAGATCTTCGTTGGCAGGGTTGGGTTTTTGATTCAGATTCGAATCACGCCTGGCATCGGCACGAGCGCTGCTTGCATTCCCCGAGCCACCGGGGCCGTCAACAAAGCCGTTCTCGAATTTGTTCCCCGATGCCTTCGCATCGGATGTATCGCTTCGCGTCTTTGTGACGACAGACTGCGCTGGTTCCGGACCGCGATTCAGATTCTCTCGCGACTTATCGCGGTTGTTGACGCTGTTGGAGCCTGCGCTGCCTGCTTCCACTTGACTTGCCCCAGACGTCTGCTTTTTCTTCGCAGGCGCACCGACATCTTTCTGTTTCTGAGATTGTTGTGTCATGCTCTCATGATTCAGATGACGCCCGGACTTAATTGGAAGTGGACTGATTGTTATGACGTGAGCCTACGTAGCAGAACGATTACTTCGAACTTTGGCTTCGGAAAGGAATGAATGAGTAAGCTCTCACTCTGCCAGCCCAAATCCCCGTCAAGATTCACGCGACTAACTGGGTTGACCGAGCTTCACCAGTTAGGAATTTTCTTCTTCAGCGATATTGTCCCTGACTCTTTGATAAGGTTTCATGCCCAGACGAAAATTCCCTGTTATCCGAAATGGTTAGCCTGAGTTCAGGACTCCCACGCACCGACCGACGACGGATGACGGACCAAAAGGTTAGAAATCTCGCCGTTCCAGGCGCGACTGGGCTCGGTCGACGCTAAGGCAGTAACGGGCCTGATTCAAGACGACTTTTTGTCTAGCCCATGGCTGACCAGTTCCGATGTATTTTGCCTCTGCCTGCGCATAGAGACGATATTGTCTATGAGATGGTGAATGGACCTCCTGTAGACCATGAGGTTTTCCTTGACAAACCATTCGTTCTCCGCCAGGCTATCAATGGCATCGTCAATCTGCATTAGACAGGCCCCCATGCTCGCGATACATTTCGACCTAGCTCGCTCGATTCTGCGCAAGGATTCTTCTTGCTCCGGGTACTGAATGCCTGGGTACTTCGGGAATCCGCTCTCGCGCACTATCTTGATCGCTGCCCTCACCTGAGCTCGAGTGGCCTGGTCAGCGGGAAGTTGTCTGGTGACTTCGTCTATCTCGTCAGAGTCGAGTGAAATGAACTCCTCCGCTGTGCTCCGAGTTATTCGCCGGCGAACGAGTTGCTCTTGCACGTGAGTCGGCAGCTCTAGCAGAGCCAGTCTCTTGCTGACATATGGTTCGCTCTTGCCTATACGCGCGGCAAGTTCCGAAACCGCTCCATAACCTCTCTCGTCCACGTACCTCCTGAGCGCCTTCGCCTCCTCGATTGGGTTGAGACTCTTCCTCTGGATGTTTTCGATAAGAGATACCTCGTATGCCTGCTTGTCATCCAGGCCGACGATGTAGCAAGGTACCTTCTTAATACGGAGTCTCTTGCACGCCTGCAGCCTTCGATTCCCGGCTATCACCTCGAACGCGTTGTCGACCGGCCTGACGACGATGGGTTGAAGCAATCCCTTCTCCCTTATCGAAAGGATCAAGCCGTCCATCGGCCCCAGATCGTCCCTCAAGGAATTCGGGCTGGGACGTATATCATGGGTCCACAGCTCGTCGAGAAAACCCGGCAGCATCTCCGAACCGAAGGTTCGTCTTGATTTTGCACGTCTCTGCAAGCCGAAAGTCGACAACTCGTTGTGAGTGAGGAGGATGTAAGGCCTCGCGGGATGTCCTGCGAGGAAGTATGGGATTGACCTTCACATTTGCGTCTCTCGAGTTTCACGACAGGATTCAGGCCCCTGAAATTCCAAACCAGGTCGTGCGGCAAACCGGTCTGCTGAATACCGTCGCGATGATAGATTCGATGAAGACGTGAATGCATATGGGCGAGAGTCACCAAAAGGAATGGTCGAGCGCATCATGGATGGAGTGCCATGCCCGGCTTCAAAGCCGACTTGCGGCTAGTCTGCGGTTGCCCCGTGCATATCGTTGGCAAGACTCAAGTGGACCTTCTAGCGAACCTCAGTAGGCACGTCAGAGATGTCCACGAGACGACGACGATTCCGAAGGACGTCCTGCTGAAGTTGAATGAAGCGACGAGTAAGATTTAGCCAATAGGCACGATGCACGCAAACGAGACGGTTGGCTCAAGACGGGCGGACGCGAGGAGCGGTCAGGCCTCCCTGCCTATTGACTGTAGATTGCCGCGTCCCCCATTCTACTCGTTCTTGTGACATGAGTGCCGTTGACGTAACCTCTCCAGAGGCACTAATCATCCAGGTGAACGATCAGCGGTACTTTCGATTGAATGAATTCCTGCCAAAATCATATAAGCGTAAAAGTCGATGTTTCTGCTGTTTTAAGCATGGTTGAAGATTTTAAGAAGGTGGAGCAAGAAATAGTGAGACTGAGGAAGCAGCTAAGCGATCTTTCTCGAAAGAGATACGCCGCTGAGACATCGGGTAATGAGGGGAAGGTGTTCGATGCGAGGATTAGTCTCGCCGATTCGGCCTTAAGGAATTGCGCTATTGCGAGTGATTACATTCGAAGGGTGAGCAAGTCGATTGCAGGTGAAATCGACGCGAAGAACGAGATAGTGACCCAAAGTTTGGACGCCATCAAGAAGACTCGCGATCTTGATAAATTACACGCTTGGTACACAGAAGACCTCGCGCCTTTCTGGAACAAGGTAGAACAGGAGTGGGATATTATCGCTGAGATGCGAGAGAAAGAGAAAATCCACTCGGTTGACAAAACTTCGAATCCAAAATGAGGAAAGAGAGAAACGCATTCTCTTGAGTCCAGTCGCTCCTTCTTGACGGTCTCCCGATGATCGCCCCGAGTGGTCAGAACCCATTCGGAGCTGCGTTATCGGAGGTCCAGCCCAGTCACGTTGTTGAAGCTGCCGTGCGCTGAAAGTTTGTCCTGTCAAAATGATGAGAGAAGGCGTGACGAGACAGCTACAAGACGACGTGCCGGCGTTATTGACGAATATAGCCAGAATTTTCCAGGTGGTTAAGACGCAGATGGAAGTAAAGCAGACCCGCGTAGTCCTTCCAATCAGCAAGGGCCCGCTTCACTCCGTCGTAGTCGAGATCATCTTTTAGGTTCAACAGGCGCCTCAAGCCATTCCTTGCCCCAACGTCGTCTCCAGGGAAGATGTTTGTTCGGCCGAGCCCTCGGAGCAAGACGTATTCGGAGGACCATCGTCCTATCCCTGGAAGTTGGTCGAAATACTGTAGAGCCTTCGCATCTGTCATGCTTTCGGTCGCCTCCAAATCAATCCTGCGCTGAGCGGCATCGCCCGCGATTCTTGCCAAAGTTCGCGACTTTTGAACGCTGAATCCAAGCTTACGCAGGCTTCCCACCTGCCGATTCGCAAGATCGCTTGGCGCGGGAAACGCGAAAAACGCCTCATCGCGGAAGCCAATCTCAGCTCCGTATTTCTCAGTTAACCGGTTCAAGATTGCAATCCCTGCGCTCAATGAAAGTTGCTGACACGCTATCGCGTTGACAATCGCCTCAAATACTGATGGAAACCGCGGCGGCTTGACGCCCCGAAATCGCTCGATTAACCCACCAAACACTGGGTCACTCTTGCCCTTCTCATAGAAGGCGCTCAAATCGACACTGAGTCCAAGCATTCTTTGCAGAGTTAGCCTGATCATGGAGGCGTCGGTGCCCGTGAGGCGCGATCCTTCCGCGTCAACTCGTAGGCGAGGCTCATCAATCGAGCCCGCCTCAACCACGTCGACCTTCACAGGATTCCGCCCGACCATCAATATCCGCTGATAGACTCCGCCGTCGAAGCGGTCCATGGTGTTGGTAGGTTGGCGCCGAAGAGCCCAAGCGGTCAGGTCCAGCCGAAAAGGTGGAATCGGCTTAATCTGAAACGTGATCCTGCTTGACATTCGAGATTCTATCGGACGAGTCCCTCTTACGCGTTTACCGGGAACTCGTTTTCTCTGCCGAAGTGACGCGGGAATGATTAAATTTCGGTATCCACGCTGAAAAATCCAATCCTGGAGAGAACCGAGAAAATGAAAGCCGTCGTTCTAGCTGGTGGAGAAGGGACGAGATTGAGACCGCTTACTCTCGCTCGTCCAAAGCCAATGCTCCCGATCGGTCCCGAGCCAGCGATCTATTATCTTCTCTCTCAGCTCTCGCTAGAGGGCTTTAAGGAAATTGTGATGGTGACGGGGTACCTCAGAGACCAAATCATGGAGTACCTTGGTGACGGGTCGAAGTTAGGGCAGCGAATAACGTATGCGGTTGAACCTCACGAGTTTCTCTGCGGGACGGCGGGTAGCCTGAAGCTCGCTGAGCACCTGCTAGACGACACATTTCTCGTAGCCCAGGCGGACACGCTGAGCGAGATACCGTTGGGAGAGGCCATGAGCCTCCATCGAAGAAGCGGAGCCCACGCTACAATCGTGCTGACAAGGGTGAATGATCCTTCGGAGTTCGGAGTTGCGATCCTTGACGAGAACGGCGTGATAACAGGATTCCAGGAAAAGCCGAGCCGCGAAGAAGCCAAGAGTGACTTGGTGAGCACCGGCTTCTACATTCTCGAGCCAGATACGCTTGATCACATCGAAAATGAAAAATGGGACTTTCCAAAGGACCTCTTTCCGCGCCTTCTCAAGCTTGACAAGAAAGTTTCGGGGCACCTCTCTGGCGCGTTCTGGGTAGACATTGGAAACTTACCCGGGTATCTCAGAGGCGTGAGGTGGGTGCTAGAAAAGACCACCCGACGACCATATCATTGCCCACGAACGCCTCGCTGCTGAATTTCTATCTGTATGACGCGGGGAACGAAGAGCTCTACGTGGGCGGAGGGTCCACGACCCCGACTTTCGTTCTCGACACGAACACGAACTTCCTCGTGGCCAACATCACTCTTCCCACGAGGGGCGTCAATCCGGCATCGTATAACACGTCCTTCGAGTCGATGGTCTATGACCCCAGCCACGGGAAAATCTTGGCGATAAACTTCCCCCCCAACGTGGTCTCCGTGATAGACGATGCTACCAACAAACTAGTCGCCAACATCTCCGGCATAGAGGGGCCAGTGCAAGGTGCTTACGACCCTAAGAACGGCGATGTCTACGTCCAGGCGGAGAACGGGACGATATACGTGATAAACGACGGCACCTACCAGATCACGGGAAACATCGCCGTCCCCGCCTCCAACACCAGCGACCTCGTCTATGATCCAGACAGCGGGATGCTTTACCTTGCATATGCCCAGTCATCAGACACGCCTTCAACGGAATCTCTCCTGACGATCAACGCCTCATCCAACGCCCTGTCGCAACAACAGATACCCATAGGTTCGGCGGGAGCCCCCTTTCTCTACGATTCCTTCAACAAGGACCTCTACTCGTGTTGCGGCTCGAATGGAAGCACCCTCATCGCGTTTAGCACGGAATCGAACAGCATGGTCGCGACGATTCCGCTGCCGGGGGTCTACGTCGGGCCGCCTGTTCTCGAGGCTCATTCCTTTGGTTTTTCTTATTATTTTCTCTACAACCCCATCAACGGTGACGTCTACGCCGTGGATTTCAACAACCCCTCGGGAGACAGAGTCATCCAAGTAAGCGCGAGTTCGAACTCGGTTGTCTCCACGACCTTCCTTCATGCAATGCTCCCATACAGTGTCGCATTGGATCCGACGCAAGGCAAGCTCTTCGCGGGGGACTTGACCTCGGTGTACGTGCAAAACTTGTCCGCGGGGAACTCTTCCTCGGTCGCTCTTGGAAGTTGCGGTTACTACTTTGTGATTTGAGGGTGGTTTAGACCGGGAGGGATTGGGGCTAGGTGGTGCTAATCCCGGCCGGGGCATTGTGGTGTTGGGCTACTTGCAGGAGGTGAGTGAGCCTTTCCCTTTTCTTGAAGAGACTGTAGCGCTCCAAAGTAGTCCAGAAAGTGATGCGAGTGTGAGGATCACGCCCCCGAACAAGCTGACAAGCATGCAGGTCGCGTTGGGCCACCATTGCATGTTCCGTTGGCGACCGCGTTACAAAAGGGAAGATGGAAAGAGAGCCCAACTGTAAAACGCAAGTCCTGTGATGCCCAGCCCAAGAACAAGTCCGAAGATAAGGAGAGCCTTCCGTCTGTTCAAGGGCGACTATGCAGCTTCAATGCTTCAGCATCTCTGCAACAGCCTTTCTGGTGCCACCCTTGGCCCACTCTATCTCCTCTTTCACCTGCTTCCTGCTCTTCGTCTGCTTCTGAAGCTTCGAGGCTATCGCCTTGAGCTCGCCCATTCGCTCTTCGCTGTAAAGCGTCCGCTTGATGGCAAACCGGATGAATTCGCTCTTCGACGCGTACTCTCCGGCTTCGACGAGCATCTCTATCCTCTCAGAGTCCTTCTCAGGAAGGTTCAGGAGCAGCTTGCTTCCCATTCTTTCACCTATATGTGATGTATATGCACTGCATATATTTATTCCTTCAAGAGTTCTCTGGTCTTCCAGACCTTGAATCGCCCTTTCACAACCTCGAAATCCTTGTCCGTCGACCATATCCCGTCATGGCCCGGGATCGTCAGGGCAAGGGCGACCAGCGGGACGTCCGACCTATCTCGCTTACCGATCAGCTCATCGGCCTCCCTCAGCTTGTCCTTGGTGAGGTCGCTGGAAGCAACCACTACTGGCATAGACCTGATCATCTTTCGGGCCTCTTGCCGGCTCAACCCCCTCTTAGCGATGATGATTCTCTGGATTTCAGAGATCACAAAATTCGTCGTGACGAAGATGTAGTCCCCTGAGAAGAGGACCTTGTTCTCAAGACCTTTGTAGACGATGGCGGAGTACAGCACCGTAGTGTCCACCAGCAGGACGCGAGGTCTGGACGCCATTGGCCTGCTCACAACGACAGGTTGACAACGGCCTCAGAGTCGGGGAGTTGGGCGACGTATTCCCACCCCTGACCGATATGGGCCTTCAGCTCGCTGATGGGGATCACCTTCTGCCTGTTCCCGTTGTTGGCCATGGCTCCGAGCAGCTTCTCTCGCACCATCTTCTGGAAGTCCTCGTCCTTGAGGCTCGTCAAGTCGAGCCTGTCGACTTCTTCCTGGGTGTAACCTGCTATCTGGACCAAGGTCTCTCTCTTGAACTGGTCCTTCATGCTCTCGCCACCCGAGCTTTGGTTCTTCTGAGTCGAGAGGAACTGGTCGCATCTCGAGTAGGCGCCCCTCATGTCTTCGATCACCTCTGCGGAGAGCCTTCCCTTTCCGACCGTGTAGGTGTGCTCGATGTCGCCCCTGTGACCCATGAAGAACTGCTGGTACGCGTGGCTGACCTTCCCCTTGCTCTCGGCGAGCATGAGCGCGGAGTCGAAGTAGCTCCGGAAGATGTACGGCCTCCAGTCGAACCCGTTCGCCCGCACCGACTCGCGGATCGCGTCGCTGATCTTGTTGGACCAAAGGTGCATGATGGGGCTCGAGCCGTCCTTCTTCCTTCCCTTGCGCCCGCGCGTGTCGTAGAACTCCGTGACCGCCACTATGGGGGTCTCCTTCGTGATCTTCTCGCCGTTCGCCGCCCTCCTGTTCAGCAGCTCCTCGACGATCTTGCAGCCCTCCTCGTTCAGGAAGCTGATGTACTTGTGGCGGGCCTTGTTCAGGTTCGCCCTCACGTTCACCTGCGCGGGTCTCTTTGCAAACTCCACCCGCTTCCCGCCGTCCTTGATCTCGAGCTCAGGCAGGTCGCCGACCAGGGTGCCGTCCCGACCAGAGAAGGTCCCCTGGCTCTGGAACCTGAGCCCCGAGAACGCCATGAGGGCGATGGATGCCCTTGTGCGCAGGGAGGTCTTGTCCGAGTACAGGACCTTGCGGAGTTCCTCCTGCGTGGGGACGGCCTCGTTCTCGACCCTCGGGTATCGCCCGGCGTCCCTTATCCTGATTTTCCGCTGGAGGTGGATGTCGTTCCACTCGCACCACGACCTCACCGCCTTCTTGTAGCTCTCGATATAGCTCCCAGTGCGCCCCTCCTTCTCGTCCATGTGCGTGAGAAAGTCTTGGAGCTTGTCCTCGATCTCTCTCGGGTGCAGGGCAGCCAGCGCTTTCGGCGCGAGCGAGTAGTGCTTGCAGAAGAAGCCCAGCCGCCTCCTGTACACTCCTGCCGTGATGGCGCTGCCCTTCGCCAGGTTCTCGTACCAGCGCCGCACGTTCTCGTCGTCCTTCAGCAGCTGGAGGTAGGGGGATGTCCTCAACACCTCTAAATGGATACGGCAGCATATAAGCACACCCTAATTAATTAAGGTGGACCGGGGGGGACTCGGACCCCCGACCTGTCCCAATCTGGATTTCTTTGCCAAGGGACTATCCTACCAGACTAGACGACCGGCCCAGGGGGTGGTCTAAGATATACCCGTTAAAAGACTTGGAGTCTAAACAGGTAGTGCACCCCCCGGGCGGTCGTCTAACACACTGGAACCGGAGGAAGGGTCGTCTACACTGTTTGGAGACCCCCCAGGGGGGTCGTCTAGCAGCGCGTCGATCTACGGAGGGAGGATCACGACCCCTGGAGGACACCGCCCTGCCCGGGCCTCTTCAGAGAAGTCTGCGCCCGACAAGGGCTCCGACGGGCGATACTTCGACCGCCTCCTCCGAGTCAAGGGCTGGGACAGCGACTACCAGAGTGTGCAGAGGCTGCTCGACCATCTCTCCCGACGCACGAAATCGGAGTCGAGCCGGATACAGTACCTCAACACCGTGGCGACTCTGTGCAGGAGGGAGGGAAGGACGCCCGAACAGATTGTCCGCCTGACAACGCAGAAGGCGGAGGACTCGGTCCAGAGCTACCTCGACGAGATGGCGAAGAAGGGCCGCTCCAGGAAGTGGGTCAACGTCAGCATGGCCCAGCTCATCACCTTCTTCAGGGTGAACGGGTTCAAGAAGCAGAAGGAGCTCGAGATCGAGCGCCACTACGTGCCCGTGAGGTACCGGAAGAGGCCGGAGTACATCCCGATGCCCTCGGAGATCAACAAGATGGTCATAGCCGGGGTGACACCCTCCCAGAAGGCCCTCGTGCTCTTCGTCTACGAGGGAGGGTTCAGGAACTCCACGGCCAGGGCGGTAAGGTACACGGACGTGAAGGCGGAGCTCGACGCTGGGGTGGAGGTGGTGCACGTCCACGTGCGGTCGACGATGAAGGAGGTCGACCCGGACGCGGCCAAGGGGAGGGTCGAGTACGACCCGTTCGTCGGGAGGGAGGCGGTGAAGGCTGTCAAGGAGCACATCAGGCACGTGGAGAAGAGGATCGGGAGGCCGCTCCCGCCGGAGTGGCCCCTCTTCCCCGGCCAGTACCTCGACGGCAAGCCGGTCAAGAAGGAGTCGCTCGAGGAGATGGTGAAGAGGCTGGCGAGGAACGCGGGGATCGAGCGGTGGAGGGACGTTTACCCGCACTGCCTCAGGAAGGCCTTCGAGAACGCCGTGAGGAACTCAGGCATGTACTGGAAGGACCAGGAGATCCTCATGGGGCACATCCTCCCAGGGTCCATGGACACCTACTTGGACAAGACGAGGACCGAGGAGTTCAGGGAGAAGCACGCCAGGGTGAGGTTCTTCCCCGAGGGGACGGTCACGAAGAACGAGATGCTGGACGCGATGAGGAGGGAGATACTCGCGCTCGCCGGCTACACCGAGCAGGAGGCGAAGGAGCTGGGCGACCTCTCCAGGTTCACCAAGGAGGAGATGGACAAGATGCTGGGAACAAAGTGGCAGGAGAGGAGGACGGGCCTGACCAACGGGCAGACCCAGAAGGTGGTGGCGAGCTCGGAGGTGAGGGGCCACGTCGAGGAGGGGTGGGAGTTCGTAACATGGCTGGACGAGCAGAGGCGCGAGGCTGTCGTGAGGCTGCCGAAGTAGGGTCACTGCAGCTCGTCTGAGAGAAGCGTGGAAAGGACCCTAGCCAGAGGCGGCCACTCGGATTCTGGTAGGCTGTCAGGCTGGGAGAGGATGAGGGCCCGGTAGGCGCTACCCTCGAGGAGGACCTCCTTCGCCCGCATCTTCAGCCGTCCAAGACTGGTCGTCCGCTCCGTTCTGGGCACGGTGAAGAGGTGCGGGGCGCCATTTAACAGAGCCTGCAGGTGACGGCGAATGGAGCACCACAAAGCGGACGGTCGATGGGTTCGTTAGGAAGTCGCGGGGTGTGGACCGGGGGATTCGGACGATTATTCGTATCGGTCATCGGCCGTCGGCGCCCAAAGACCCGTTGCTATCAAACGGGCGTCCCAGGCGGGCGCTAGAAATCAATAACTACTTGTGGGCCGCGCGAGACCCCATGCCAGTCTGTCCGAAGTGCCACAAGCTGATCAGCGCGAACAACTATGCAAGGCATCTGAGGCGATGCGGTACCTCTCACAAGCACTCGCCGGGTACTCTCGATCAGTCCGACTTCTTAATGAGGATCTGACGTCCTTCCCGCGATGCAACGGGCCGTACTCGCCTTCGAAGGACCCGCCTCACATGTGACACAAGCGTTGTCCAAGACCACATTCCGCAGAGAAGAAATACTGACAAAATGGAAGTAGCGGCCTACGAGGTCGAAAAAACGAACAGTATGAAGCTGAGATTCTTGATTATGGGGTGCGTCATCTCGGCTTTGTGCGCCGGCCTGCTGATTGCGCGCGGCTTCGCAACAGATCTCGCAGCATTGACTGTTGTAGGATTAGTGCTGCTTGGGTTGGGGCTAGTTTGGCGATAGCCGAAGCAGGACCTAAATGACAGCGGGCCAAACGGGACCCGCCCCTGAATAGGTTCTCAAAGTGGATTCCGCCACGATAACAAGCTATCAAACACGTGCTTTTCTGCCCTTCTCAGATGCTCGCCGACAGTTCCCTTATCTATTCATAGGATGACGGCAAGGTCCTCGGTGCTCGTTCTCCGTGGAACATCGCAGTACCCCGCGGTGTGCTTCAGGCTCAGGATGCCGTTATGCTTCGCAGTCCATGCATTCAGCGCCGAAGCTTTGTAACCTGGCGCGTTTTCTGCAATGAATCGCAATCGAAAGTGGAACGTGTAATGAACTGGCTTGGAATTCCTTCACCGGAGCTCAAAGGTGACGGCATTCGTGTCCGACGAGAATCTTGGGGACGCTCCCATCTGGTGGAATATTGCCTTCACGAAGCTTTGAAGAAAGAGGTTTCCCTTGGTACCGAAATCGTGCGTGAGAGTGACGCTGATCTTTCCGTCGTGCACGATTTCGCTATACTCGAAGCGGTTCGAATATTCGCCTGTGATTTTGAGAAAGCTCAGCGCGTTCTCCACGGTAAGCTCTCCCCATCGGGCTCTAATGTACGTCTCTGGAACGTCCCTACCGGTAGACCTTCCGGCTTCGATTATCGCCTCGTCAGGTGCCGCCTCCAAGATGCGCTTGAAGGCGGACGCCGGCAGCTTAAGCATGCGAAACCTCTTCATTGGTCTATCGTAATTGGTGTACGTGAGAAGTATCTGATTGAGCAAAGTGTTGATGCTAAGGTTCTGCCGCTTTGCATCTTCCCGGAGGGCGTCGAGCACGGATGCTTCTAACCTGAATGAGGTGGTCGCCGTTTTCGGTCTCAATTGGTTCTCTTCATTCATTTGGACCTTGGCTTTTTATTAGCTTGCTGCGAGTCGACTTAGAAGGGGGGGTATCCAAACATAGTGCACGTGCACACAAAGAATACGTTCCCTCTATATGCGCTTATGTCGAATGTAACAACGGGAAAAAGCACGTCGCGAGTCGATGGACGGGCGGTGGGTCCTTGGCTGAAGGAATGGATTGATCAAATCGGGGGGTTCAGTGCCGAAGTGGAAGAACATACCCGGACAAAGAGAGACAACCTCATTGTTTTCTACAAGGGCGCGTTGCTCTTCACTGCCGAATTCCATAGGCCTACCGTTACTGGTGGACGACCGCCAAGAAACATTTCTGTCATCAGAGGAGCGCACCAAAAGGCTTCGGAAGAGGGTGCAAATTTCTTTGTCACTTCGAATTTCAATGAGACCGTGCTCTACGATAGGCGCGATTCAACACGACCCATGCTGATGCAGGAGGTTGTATCATTTCCGCTCGGCGAGACAATCAAGAAGGATGAAGATTTCAGGGATGCTCACTTCAAACAGCGTATTCGGGAAGTGACAAAGCAGGTCGCATTGAAGCTTCTGCAGCTTAGCAGCGCAGCTGCAAGCTATAGGCCGCTCGATCAATCATTTCTTTTGGGCATGGAAGCGCAGTTAGAAGTGGCTGTTGAAGCGACAGCCGAGACAATCCCGCCTGCAATATTGAGCAAGTTGTGGCGGGAAGAGGGACGCGCGCCAATGCCAGAATGCAGAAGGGCGCAGCAGGAGAAGCTCGCTCGATATGCGCTCTACATTCTTGCAAACAAGATAATGTTCTACTATGTCCTAAAGAAATCCTTCGCGGGCCTGCCCGTGATAGATACCAGTAAGGCGCACCGGATTGAAGATTTGCGGGAGCTTCTGGGTGCTCGATTCGAGGAGGCAAGACAAATCTCCGGTGATTACGAACGAGTGTTCGAGCAGACCAATGTCGAGTCCGTGCTGTTTCGAACTGGAACTCCACTAGAGCCTCTCAAGCACGTCATTCTCTTTCTCAATGAATATAGGATCGATGGCCTAAATCAGGATGTCGTTGGTAATATTTGCGATAAGCTTAGACTTCTGTCGTCCGAAGAGAGGCACGACTTTGGGCGGTGGGCGACCTTGTCCTCGGCATCAAAACTCCTCGCATTCAACCGTGCCGTGCACGAAAGGGGAGACCAAGAGGGCTCCCCAGGGCGCCCGAGCGGGATCATTCCGAAGGCGGATGGACATGGGGAAGTGGGCACAAGAGACAGTTCACCAACCTCCGCATCGATTCTGAGCGCTCTTGGAGACGAGTTTTCAAGAAAGATACTTACCTCGGCCGTCGCAGTTGGAAGAACCGTCGAGGAGATTAGTACCGAGCAGAACATATGCTTGAGTACTTGCTACGATAAGATTGGTCAGCTCGTAGACGACGGCATGATGGTACTCGAGAGGAAGGTTGTCACACGGACCGGAAAGAGGTTCGGAGTCTACAGAACCTCTTTCTCAGATGCGACAATAAAATTCAGGTCGGGAGAGATTGAGGTAGAAACGAAGCCCAACGCGGCCGTTCTCGGCACTTTGCACGACGCTTGGCTTTCAAGCTTTGGCCGGAGCGCGAAAAAAGACGAATTGTCTCGTTGAGATCTAGAGGAGCACTCCTCTGCCCGAGTTACGTAGTCACGCTCTTCCTGCTTCGTATTCGCAAGACAAATCCCGAGTCGATGAGTTTCCCCTGTCCTTCAGGCTTCAGACACCTCGAGCTTCGCGGCATTGTCCACCTTCAGATCATGCCGTCACAAATCAGGTAACGGCGAAGATGGTGCCAGTTAGCCGGCGGCGCCGATATCATCACGAGCGAACCCGTTCTCCACTATAGATGCTGCAGAAGCCGGAGAGCCGGCTCCGCTAGCATTTCAAGACTTCGGACTCATGCTTTTTTCATCTTCTCGTTGGGGGCGTCAACCCTTCCTTCTCATAGTCGGTGGTTATACCGTGCATCGCCAACGATATCACCTCAATCACCGCATAAGTGATCGCAAACACAGTCACCATGACCACGACCGCAGCGAGTGCTTCCAGCCCGAGCTGACGAAGTGCAGCCAGACCACCTCCGAAAAGTAGACCGTTCGGCAAGTTGGCGTTTCCAGAGGCAGCGGCAAAAGCGTTCTGCGTGAAGAACGCGATCATCATAAGACCGAAGAGGCCGCCGACCATGTGCCCTGGAAATAGCCCCAATGGGTCCGATAGCCACCTGTGCTTGGAGAACCACTTCTCACCCGAAAGGTAAAGCGGTCCTGCCATCACGCCGAGGATGACCGCGCTCGCTGGACTCACAAAGCCGGCTAGCGGAGTAATCACTATCAGGCCGATCAATATTCCATTGTCCGCATAGATCAGGTCAGGGTTCCTCTTCGCCACCACGTATCTGAAGAACATTACCGAGAGGAGGGACGCCCCGGCCGCCAAGAATGTAGTCAGAACCACGGTCATGGCTGAACCGTTGAACGCAAGAACGCTCCCGGGGTTGAAGCCGAACCATCCCATCCAGAGTAGCAGGATCGCAAGGGTCAGCCAAGGCGGATTCACTTTTATGGGGACGGCCACGCTTTCCTTCAGACCCTTCTTCTTCTCCTCTCTCCAGATCCGGTGAACGATAGCCAGTCCTGCCGCACCGGCTGCACCGTGGACGACCAGTCCGCCCGCGAAGTCTCTGACCCCCAGGAGGTAGAGCCATCCCGTGGGATTCCATATCCAAGCAGCGGGCAAGCTCCAGATCACGATAAAGTAAGCCACAGAGAAGGCAAGAAAAGCTTCGAGCTTCACCTTTCTCAATACGACGACGCCGACCAACGCGAGGGTTACGGCCGCGAACGCTGTCTCGAACAGAAAGTATGTACTCGTTGTAAGGCCTGTCGCGAAGTACGCGGAGTCCATCGACCACCACACACCGCTCAGCATCCCGGTCGCGGTGGTAGAGAAGCCCCCCAGGAAGACGCCGCCGTCGTAGAGGGGATTCCCTATGATCCCACTGATTGTCGGCGCGAAGGCCGTGTTGAACCCAAGGAATGCCATGAAGAAGAGCGCGCTCCCCGTAATGAGCAAGGTTTTGAGAAGCCCCTTCGAGTAGTTCTCTCCCAGTTCGCCAATCTCCAGGAGCCCCACGGAAACGGTCATGGAGAACACGAGCAGGCCGCAGACAATGACCCAGAGGTTATTTACGAGGTTCACGTCTGTCATGCGCATCCCCTCTCGGTCGTGGGGGTCTTACGGCTTAGCCCAACCGATTCCGCCGGGGATATGCCCGAATGCTACGATGGACATTAGGAAGATGATTGTTGTGAACACGAACGGCCCAGTCAGCGCTGGCATGTGCAAGTCCGTGGGCATTCCCAACTCCTCGAACACACTGGTGAGAGCGGGCATCGTGAAGAGCGTGCAGGCCACCGTAGCGAAGATTGCAAACAGAAAGGTACCAACAGTCAGTGGCAGAAAGCTTGTTATCGCAATCATCACCAGCACGTTGTTGAACCCGTGCAGCCCTTTCCTCACTTCGGTCGTTGGTAGCTTCGCCACGATCCCTAGGGCAACCCCGATCGCCGAACCGAGGAACGCCATGAAGCCCGCCAAATAGAGCCAAGAACTTGGGTCCCATCCGGCAGTGTAGGCGTTCGTCAGAACACTCCCACTGACGGGCGCGAGTTCGAAGCAGAGCGTCAAGCCTACGATCCAGAAAAGTCCGGTGCGCCAGTCCTGGATGAACGTAACCTGCGATACACCGTTGAGGGTGGCCCGAATGAACTCTCTTAGGTTCCACTCGAACGGAAGGGCGTCAGTCGTGCTGCTCTTGAGAGCTGGTGGGGGCCAGATGTCGCGCCCGTATTTTCTCGTCGCAAACATGATGGCCCACGCTGTGAAGACGAAGGATATCGTAAAGCCTGGAATGGAATATCCAGGACCCAGACCTGCGAACATGTCTCCGAACAGGTGTGAAAATGCCTCAAAGACGACGGCGCACACACACGCACCAACAATGGATATGACGAAGGTCGTCTTGTTTGACTTCACGAACGGACCCGACCAGAAAGCCATTCCGGTCAGGATAGAATTAAATCCGAACAGACCGAACGTGATCGAGCCGACTGGCGCACCCAGAACGTAGGCGACAGACCCACCCACTATGCTGGATACGAACATCATGAACCCGGCTCTTCTCGAAGCGAGCGTAACTCCCGCGAGTATCAGGAGTCCCGTCAGCGGAGAGCTGATTAGCGGGACTTCAGAGATCCCATTGAGAATGGCGTATAGCCCGTCGAGCAGCGGATTACCCGTCGTAAAACTCGGCGCGGCCACTTGGGTTGCGCCGACACACGCAAGATATAATCATGGATGCCCATTCTATTGTTTCGGAATCGGGGTCGGGGTTTAAACAGCGCCCCTTTCGCTTCGAATCGATACACCATGATGTTAGCGCCTAGGGAAATGGAGAAATTCACCATATGGACCGCCGCGCAGATTGCGGAGCAGCGAAAGAAGAGGGGGCTAAAGCTGAACTATCCCGAGGCAATCGCAATCATAGCGAACTTTGTGGTCGAAGGGGCGCGCGATGGAACTACCGTCGCGAACCTGATGAAGTCCGGGAGGGAGGTACTAACGAGGGACGACGTGATGTCTGGGGTTCCAGAGATGATTCACACAGTGCAAGTGGAGGCCACCTTTCCCGATGGCACGAAGCTCGTGACGATTCACGACCCGATCCAGTAAGTGATGAAGATGCCAAAAGCGAAAGTGACCAAGACGTCGAAGGCTCCAAAAGCGGCGAATAAGTCGGAATCGCCGAAAGTTCAGAGTGCACAAGAAGCAAGATTTACCCCCGGAGAAGTAATCACAGGAACCGAGCCCGTCATGTGCAATGTGGGGCGAAAGACCCTGAAGCTGACTGTGAAGAACACAGGAGACCGACCGATTCAGGTCGGGTCACACACTCACTTCTTCGAAGCCAACAGGGCAATCGAGTTCAAGAGGGCTGATGCCTTTGGCTACCACCTGAACATCGCTGCCGGAACGGCGGTGCGGCTTGAGCCTGGAGAGTCGAAGGATGTCGAGCTCACGGAACTGGGCGGAAAGAGGGTCGTCATCGGAGCCTGCGCTCTCACGATGGGCAGCGTCGATTCCCCGGTCGTGAAACAGAGAGCGTTGGAGAGCGCCAAGCGACTCGGATTCAGGGGAGCATAGGTGAAACATGATGGTGCTCAAACTATCAAGGAAACAACACGTGGAACTGTACGGCCCGACGAAGGGCGATAAGGTCAGGCTGGCAGATACAGAACTCTTCGTGGAGGTGGAGAAGGATTTCATCACCCCAGGAGACGAAATGGTCTTCGGCGGCGGAAAGTCAATCAGAGACGGACTCGGGTCAACACCTGGCGTAACAAACGAGAACGGAGCGCTGGACTTCGTCATCACGAACGCCTTGATCATTGACCCTGTGCTGGGCATCGTGAAGGCGGATATCGGGATCAAGGAAGGAAAGATCGCCGGGATAGGCAAGTCGGGCAACCCCATGACCATGGACGGTGTCGACCCCCACATGGTGGTCTCTGCAGGGACGGAAGCGACCGCAGGAGAAAATACGATCTGTACTCCGGGTCACTTCGATACCCACGTCCACATGATCTCGCCTCAGCAGTACGTCCACGCGATAAGCAATGGCATTACCACCATGATCGGTGGAGGCACGGGACCGGCAGACGGTACGAACGCCACCACTTGCACCCCTGGAAGATTCAACATCAGCAGGATGATGGAAGCCGTGGAAGACATCCCAGTGAACTGGGGCTTCCTTGGAAAAGGCAACGACTCTCACCCATCACTCGCAACGCAGATGGAGCAGATCGAAGCAGGAGCCTGCGGCCTGAAGGACCACGAGGATTGGGGGACCACACCAGCCGTCATAGACGCGTCATTACGGGCGGCAGACCTGACCGATACGCAGGTGTCCATTCACACTGACTCGCTCAACGAATGCGGATATGTTGCCGACACCATCAACGCGATCGACGGGCGAACAATCCACACCTACCACACCGAAGGCGCAGGCGGAGGACATGCGCCGGACATCATGGTGATCGCGGGTCAGGACTTCGCACTCCCATCGTCCACGAACCCTACAAGACCATTCACTGTAAACACCCTGGCTGAGGCCTTCGACATGACGATGTTCTGTCACCACCTCAATCCGGGGGTGCCCGAGGATGTCGCGTTCGCGCACTCAAGAATCAGGGGCGAGACCATGGCTGCGGAGGACGTCTTGCACGACGAGGGCATCCTGAGCATGTATTCGTCCGACAGCCAAGCGATGGGAAGGATCGGAGAGGTCGTAATCAGATGCTGGCAGACCGCAGACAAGCTGAAGAGAATGAGGGGAAGTCTGCCCGAAGAGAAGGGCGACAACGACAACTTCAGGGCGATGCGATACATCGCCAAGACGACCATCAACCCTGCGATCACGAACGGGGTCTCGGAATACCTCGGCTCGTTGGAGGTGGGCAAGTACGCGGACATCGTGATGTACGACCCGGCCTTCTTCGCCGCGAAGCCGAAGATGGTATTCAAGGGGGGGTTCATCGCCTGGAGCATCATGGGAGACCCTAACGCCTCCCTGCCAACACCAGAGCCGGTCTTTTACCGACCGATGTTCGGCGCGTTCGGAAAGGCTGTGAAGAAAACTTCCTTCACATTCACATCCAAGGCCGCCGTTAAACTTGGCGTACCTGAAAAGCTCGGCCTCGAAAAGACGATCCTTCCTGTGAAGAACTGCAGGAACATCAGCAAGAAGAACATGATGTGGAACGACAAGACTCCCAACATCGAGATCAATCCGGAGACCTACGAGGTCAAGGTTGACGGAAAGATTGCGACAATCGACCCGGCGGAGCAGTTGAGCCTGGCGCAGCGGTACTTCATGGCGTAGCAACAGGAAGCGCGAAATGAGGGGGTCGAGGGCCATCTGCTCACGCCTCTCCCCCGCAGTTCTTGCAAGGATGGGTGGGTGAAATAGCTTGACAGGAAGCGATGCCTCAACTGTAGGGTTTTCCAGAAGTGAGAAGGTCAAGGTCGCGGTTCTGTTCGGCGTGATAATCGGAGTCACTCTCTTCGGTTTCGTCGCATCCTTTGAGATTGGAAGGGTGGCCTTCGTCCTGGCTGGGCTGGGGCTCGTCTCCTACATCCTGGGGCTGCGCCACGCGGTCGATGCCGACCACATCGCAGCCATAGACAACACGACCCGGAAACTACTGCAGGAGAAGAAGCGGCCGCTCACGGTTGGTACCTGGTTCTCCCTCGGGCACTCAACCGTCGTCGTAGGTTTCATAATGGCGTTCGTGATCGCCGCCCGCGCGATAGGCTCGAGCGTTCCAACCCTGGAGGCCGACGGTAACATAATCGGCACCCTTGTTTCGGGAGGCTTCCTCTGGATCATAGGGCTCGTCAACGTCGTTATCGTAGTGGGCATCTATCAGATCTTCAAGAAGATGAAGGAGGGCGAGCTCGATCAGAGCCAGCTCGACGACCTAATGGACAAGCGCGGCTTCATGAACCGCTACTTCCATCGGTTGTTCAAGATAGTGAACCAGCCCTGGCAGATCTATCCGATAGGCGTCCTCTTCGGGCTCGGGTTCGACACCGCCACAGAGGTCGCGCTGATAGCGATAAGCGTGGGTGTCGGGGTATCTGCCAACGTCCCGCTATACTACATCCTGGTGCTGCCGCTGATGTTCACGTGCGGGATGGTCCTCATAGACACCACCGATGGCGTCGTCATGAGGATGGCCTACGGATGGGCGTTCCTCAACCCCCTGAGAAAGGTCTACTACAATCTCACAGTGACCATCATCTCGGTGATGGTCGCGTGGATGATAGGCTCGGTCGAGCTCCTCCAGGTACTCTCGTCGGAGCTGAACCTGGGAGGAGGCTTCTGGGTCTGGCTGAACGGACTGGATTTCGAGACGCTGGGATACGCGATCGTCGCGATCTTCATCGCCTCCTGGGGCATATCGATGCTCTACTGGAAAGTCAGCAGGTTCGAGCAGCGCTACTCTGGCATCATGACCCCTTCACGACCCGCGTAGAACCGTGGGCCGTATCTATCGCCTAGGGCTGCGGATGGGGGAAGCTTGGCGACGCCAGGGTTATCATCGAGGGAGCAAACTGAGACTGATCACCGAACCGAAACGCAGCGTGACCGATTGGTGGTGGGGCCACTTACGCGACACGGAGGGAACTTCCTATGACTTGCGATATGTCCGTTCCCTAATTCCAGCGGGCTACGATTTTGTCCTACGACTTCCTTACCCCAGAGAACGGGGCATCGAGCACGAGTTTCCTCACGATTCCCACCACTTCGTAGTTGAATTTCTTGATTTCATCTGCCCTGTTCCCAAGAATTCTTATCAAGAGACCGGAATCGTGGGGCAAAGCGGTAACTCCTACGGAGACGTTCGGGAACTTTTCACGAGCCGAGTTAACAGCGCTCTTCAGCTCCTGAAGATACTTCTTGCCTGTTACGATGTAGATTGTCCCGAAGACATCATAGTCTCCTAGTATCCCAAGAGTCTTGAGGATGCCTCCCTTGGGTATTAGCCTGGCGATATCGACGAAGGTCAGTTCATCACTCTGGTTTCTCGCCAGTGTCTTGAGATAGCATACGTCATAGTCGAATGATTCACCGTGCGCTACTCTGCCGGGCACCACCATCTCGGAATACAGGAGCGTCGAATTATTGTGGACCTTGAAGCTCGTCTTCTGGTAGAAGCGCGAATGAGCGTAGGGGATTATCTGGTCAGGCACGTACTCGAGGTAACAGCCATCGTCCAAGGAGATGTTGACGATCTGCGTCGCATAGTTCCGCTCCATCGAATAGAGCTTGGTTGCGCCCGTGGTTGTCACGTGGGCCCGTGCGTTGTTCTTTAGGGCGATATCGATCCTGTACCTGTCGCCCTGCAAAATCCCCTCGGAGACGGATATCACGTATAGATAGGCCATCGAAGGCAACGACTCTTCCAGATAGAGCGCCCTTTGGACATAGAGTGGTATTTTGGAGAATTGCTCCTTCATCACGGTCTTGCCGCACGACTCTTCAAGGGTGAGTGCCAACGCCCCAACCTTCCCGGCTTTTCCGACACCCAGCTGGCGCAGCTCGGCTTCGTAGGCCAGAACCTCTGGCGGGATGTCATCGGGGGTGTAATACTGAATCTCACTCGGCGTCAATGCACGCTACGCCCGTGCGACAGTCTTGGGCGGAGATTCGAAGAGGATGTCTCTCACTAGATGATCGACCACCTTCTCCACACCCTGACCCGTCCTACAATTTATGAAAAGGGTGGGCTTGTTTCCCCTTACCGTCTTCGCGTCTCTTTCCATCACTGCGAGGTCGGCTCCAACATATGGGGCCAGGTCGACCTTATTTATCACCAGAAGGTCACAGTTCTCTATGCCAAGACCTCTCTTCCTCGGATATTTGTCTCCGCCTGAGACGTCTATGATGTATATGAAATAGTCTGCAAGCGCGGGACTGAATGTGGTGGTGATGTTGTCCCCGCCGCTCTCGATGAGTATCAGGTCGAGGTCGCCATGCTCCTTCTCCATCTCCTCGACCGCAGCCAGGTTCATTGAGGGGTCTTCGCGTATAGCAGTGTGGGGACAACCTCCAGTCTGAAGTCCGACGACCAGGCCTTCAGGCATCAGGCCCTGCTCTACAGCAAGGTGCCTCCTCATCCTGTCCGCATCCTCCTTTGATACGACATCGTTTGAAATTATCCCGACCTTGTATCCCTTCTTGTAGAGCAGAGGCACGACCCGTTCTATCAGAAACGTCTTTCCTGATCCGACGGGACCCCCCACGCCGACTCTGGGGACGCGCTCATGCGCCGCATCTTTGTCCCTCAACTTATGAACATCCTCGAGCTCATCTCCTCGTGGACCATCTGGAATATGTCTATCTCCGTCGCAAACTGCCACATGCCTGAGAGCGGCCGATCGATATTCTCCCTGGCTGCTTCGATTATTGCTGGTTTCAACCCGTGAATCACGTCTTGGCCGTCAAAATGAGTCACTACACCGAGTCTCATTGCCGCCCCCACCACGCTAACGCTGAAGGCGTACAGCATCATGATCGCTGCCTGCTTTTTGGGAATGCCAAACGCGTTGCATGCGACGCCCAGCGCTACCGGGTATATTCCTGAGGCCTCTCCGCGTTCAATGGCAACCGTGTACTTGTTCAACACCCTGTCGTCCTTGATGAACGTACCCATGCATCGCAACAATTGGGTACCCGACCTCGCCGAGGCGTCCCTTGTCTCTTGGCAGAGCTTCATCGCGTAGGTCATCTGGTCCACCTCCACAAGCTTCCCAAGCTTGCCCCCCTCCGAGAACTCAATAGCTTTCGACAGAGCGGTGCAGTCCGTCGGCCCGATCTGCTGCCTGATGTACACCTCCAGCAGGCCGCGGAGGTCCTTCACGTTCCTCAACCTCTTCGCATAGTACATCGCTTCCAGACCGTTCGAAGTCGCGTACATGCCCGTCGGGAAGAAGGAGTCCGAAAGCTGCAGCATCCCTATTTCGAACAAGCCTGCATCGTCAGTGCCCATGTTCCTCAATTTCCTCCGTTGGCTCAAAGACTCGTGATGTCTTTGTGATCACAAGGTGCTCTCTCATGGGGGCAAAAAGCCTGTTGAAAGTCTCTAGCTCACTGTCTGCCTGGATCGGAAAGAAGATCGTGCGGCCTTCCAGCATTATCGGACGGTGCAGATTGCCTATCTTGTGCCCAACGACGATGCCTAACTCAACGAGTTCGTCAACATGGGAGTCCTCCTTGAGCTCTATCGCAGCCACGTTTTCGGGTTCTCTCTTTACCATTATCATCTTGTCCTCGGTCAGCGCGACAACATCGCCATCTCGGAGGGTTGTACCGGGCGGAAGTGTGAGGGCAACGTCGGTTCCAATGTTGGAGAGCTTTCTCATCCGCACCCGGGTTGATTCGAACCTGCTGACGCTGATTGTCTCGACGAGTCCCCTCGCCTGCATTTCTGCGTGCTTCTGCCTGATTGAATCGTCACTCCTGGCATTCCCAATTATAGAATCTGACTGGATCATGTCATAGTTACCTCCTTATTTGCCTCATGATACTCTGTGACCGCGTCCACCATATCGAAGTATCTCCGGGTGAAGTCGACTGGACCATACCGGCCAAACGCTGCGCGGCTGACGATCGCAAATTCGAGGCCCTTGTCTCCGAATCTCACCTCCGCGCCCTTCTCGAACCTCTGAGCAATGACACAAGTTGTAATCCTGTGGTCTGGGTAGTCGAGGTTGAGGTGCGTCTTCACGTCTATCACACCGGACATTTCCTCGATCCTTCCATATTTTACTATGACGTGTCTTGCCTTGGTGGGATCCACTACCATCCCTTTCCCGTCGACATTCGACTCTTCCACGCAGTGGCGAATTTGCATCTCACGTCACCTCTTCGTCTCCGCAAGCCCTTCCTCGGTCAGGCTCGCGGCGGCCAGGTTCCTATCGATTCGCAGCACTGCCTTTGCCATCTCGCCCGCAGCACGGAGTGCGGTCGTTTTCACAAGGAGCGGGTCCAGCACGCCCGCTTTGACCATGTCCACCGGATTCCCGGTGTTGATATCTATCCCGTACCCGTTCGGGGACGCCTTGGCTGCCATAACCTTCTCAAGGCCGTTGAATCCCGCATTGGTGAGTATCTGGCGCATGACGCTTTCGAGGGCCGCGATGACGACATCCAGACCAACCTGCTCAAGACCTTTCAACCGCAGTTCATTCAGCTTCTTCACCAGGTGCAGCTCGGCCGCTCCCCCACCTGGCACAACGTTCGTGTTCAGGGCAGCTTCGGCCGCATTCACGCCGTCCATGACCGCCCGCCAACGTTCGAGCGACGTTTCCTTGGTCGTGCCGGAGACCATTATCGTGACGACATTTCGGTCCAGACCGGCTTCCAAATAGATTAGCCCCTTGTCCTCATCCTCATAGACTCGGGCCGCCGTGCCTACAATGTTTGGCTGCTTGAGGTCCTCAGGCATCCTGACTGGCTTCGCGCCAGTGTAACGACTCAGGTATTCAATCTCATCGGTGCCTATCTGTATGGCAAGTACCTTCCTCGCCACGAGCAGATTCTCTATGTTCTGGTCCACTTCGGGAGATGCAACGAGAATCACATTTGCACCCGTCTCCAGGATGGCGTCAACAATCTCCTTGGACTTGCTGACCCTGTCTTTTTCCATGGCAAGAATCTCGTCGTACTTGCTGTTCTCCTTGAGCCATGCATCCTTCACGGGTTTCAAGTCGAGTTTTGAGATGATGATTTTCGGACCCATAATCTCAAGCGGCATGCCCGGGTCCATTCTTCTCCTCTCAAGGACCACGCCGTTGACGAGCGTGTCCGGAACGTTGGTCTTCCTGATGACCTTTATCGACCTGTCAAAGTCGTATGAACCTTCATGAATCGCCTTCTCCCCCACCGCTTGCAGCGCCGACATGACGAGTGAAGAGAGCTTGGCACCATCCAGCTTTGAGGCCAGCGACGTCCTGACGACCTGCTCAAGGGCGGGATCGCCCATCTTGACCTTGATCGACTCCTTTTCCAGCTGCTCACATGCATAACTCACTCCCGCCTCTATCCCCTCCGCCACCTTCGTCGGATGGACGCCGAGCTCCTTTATCAGCCTCCTTCCATCCTTGATCATTTCCGCTGCCATCACAACGGCGGTCGTCGTCCCATCCCCAACAAGCTGCTCTTGCCGTTCCGCTATCTCCACGATCATCCTTGAGACTGGATGCACGGTGCTGAGGGAGAGCAGGATTGTCACTCCGTCGTTCGACACGTGTCTGTTCATCGCCTCGTCAACCAGAAGCTTGTCGAGCCCCTTGGGACCTAACGTTGTCCTGACGGTGTCGGCCACGGACAGCACGGCGTTCACGTTTGACTCTAGGGCGTCAGTGTCGACGTTCTGCGCGATGGGCCTCCAGATGCCGTGGCTAGGATTAGACATTCCTGTTACTCGACCGACTTTTCCCGACGACCCTCTGCATAATAAGTTTCGTGGACCTCTTCAGGCATGAGTGAGTCGCTCCACGATTTTGGCCGAGGTTTCATGCGTAGAAAGCCACGCGACACGACAACTGTTACCATCGCGTATCTTTTAAGGGTATGATATTATTCCAAATATTCAGAATCGTATACTGCCTTAAATCCTGGCTTTCAATAGACCAGCAAAAGTGAGGGGGACACGAATGTATGATTACAGGAGCCCTTCCTTGGAATATGACGTTGCAATCTCCTGAACCTTTAGAGCGAGAGTATTTTGATTGGTTAGGGTCTCCTCGCCTGATGCGGGGACAAACCTCAGCGCGAGCTCACCACCAGACCGACGTTTCACCACTTGGACCCCGCCTTGAATGACACTGCCATTCCGGTGGGACCCAAGCTCACCCGGAAAGACTTCGACGATCCTCGGCTGGAGTGGCGGAGGTTGTTTGGCGAGTTTTTCGGGACGTTCTTCCTCGTCGTCGTCGCCGCAGGGGCGGGCGTGGTGAACGCGGTGAGCCTCGGGGAGGTAGGTCGCGTCGCGGCCGTCGTAGCTCCTGGCGTCATGGTGATGGCCATCATTCTGTTCATGGGCGCGGTCTCGGGGGCTCATCTCAACCCTGCCGTGACCATCGGCTTCGCGGCGAGGGGGGGACTTTCCCTGGAACCGGGTACCGGGGTACATCGGCGCCCAACTGCTCGGCGCGACCATCGCGTGCGTATTCCTCTGGCTGATGTTCGGCAAGGTCGGGATGATGGGCGCGACCGAGCCGGCGCCGGGGGTCTCTG
>Ga0307372_10002353_pt1 | contig 31446 bp, 29 predicted proteins | sample OX1MG_FD_202533 | JGI IMG/M metagenome (GOLD analysis project Ga0307372, IMG submission 202533) | Soil microbial communities from Risofladan, Vaasa, Finland - OX-1 | ecosystem: Environmental > Terrestrial > Soil > Coastal area > Acid sulfate soil | place: Finland: Risofladan, Vaasa | collected... | reverse complement strand
GCCCTTTGCCACCATTGATCAGGCCAGCGGCAAGGTGATCGGCAGCACCCGCTACCTGAACATTGACGTTTCCAACCTTCGTGTGGAAATCGGGGCCACCTGGATTGCCAAACCATGGCAGCGGACAGCCGCCAACACTGAGGCCAAGTATCTGATGCTGCGGCATGCATTTGAGAAGTTCGGCTGCATCCGCGTGGAACTGAAAACAGACTCGCTGAACCAGCGCTCGCGCGACGCCATCCTGCGGCTGGGAGCCAAAGAGGAAGGAACATTTCGCAATCACATGCTGACCTGGACGGGCCGCATCCGGCACACCGTCTATTTCAGCATCCTCGACTCCGAATGGCCCGAAGTGAAAGCGCGGCTGGAAGGCATGCTGACACGCAAGGTCACTACGCAGTAAGCGTCCTCGTCAACCTCGGGGCGGCGGGCGGCAGCGTAATCAAAAACGGCGTTGCGGGCGGGAACACCCGGGCTTCACACAGTCCCCAGCCATTCCTGGAAAACCTTCTCACTTTCCTGCTCCGGGCGCACCACGAACCGGATTTTTTCGCCTGCGCCGAGATGCTTGAACGCCTCGGCGGCGGGCCCGTAAAGAGTCGCCACTTCTGATTCAGCAAGCGCCTCACCCTGCGCATTGGTTGCATTCAGAAGCCAGCATGGCCGCGGTGCCAGAAGCGCCGTGAGATCCGGCAAGTCGAAGTGTTTGAGAACATCAAAAAGGAACCACGTCAGGTCAAGCGAGTAAGCCTTCGATTCCACGATGGAACGGTAGGTGGCAATCGGGCGGTCAAACAGCACGGAGTGCAGCCGGCCATCCAGCACCGCGGAAAGCAGGACCGCCAGCGCGGCGCCCCGCTCACCCAACCCGAGGATCCGGCCATGGTCCACATCGGGCCGCGATTCGAGATAATCGAGGCAGCGAAGAAAATCCCACACGCGCTGGCCCAACAACGGTTTCCCGAGACTGAAACAGGTCCAGGCGTAACGCTCGTGAAGAGGCACATCCCGGTAGAACAGGGGGCCCGCGGAAGGGTCGTGTGGCGTGGAAACACCCAGGCCGCGGAGGTCAATGGCGCAGACAGCAACACCCTTTCGTACCAGGCGGCTGATACCCGATGTTTCGTAGAGAATATGATTCCTGCCGCCTTCTGAGACAAAGACAACAGTCGGGAACGATGGACCACCTTTCCCCGGCTTCAGAAACCAGCCCGTCACCCGTACGTGCGGTTCGGAGTAAAACTCGAATTCATCCACGGTAACATCGTCCATCCAGCGGTTCGACGAAATGATCCGTGGATTCAGCGGCGTCCGCCCGGCGGGAAGACCCAGAAGTTCCTTGAGCGTCGCCTGTGCCCGTGCGCGTGAAAGGATGTTCTTCCGCGCAACCTGTCGCATGCGTTCTGTGTTCAGGTCAATCACCGAGCGTCCACCCAGCGAGGTCAGCACCTGCCCGGTGCTGGTGCAGTGCAAAGTATCCGGAGGAGAGTCGTCATACGGCGCATCCCCGGTTCCCCACTCCGGATTGCCCAGCCAGCGGTTGAACCACGCGTAGGTTTCGCGACGGTTAAAGAAGTCGAAAGCGTGTGGCAGGGGCGATCCAAAAAGTTTCACCTTGTCGGCGGCGCCCATCAGTTTGTAGCCGGCCAGCGCCTCGTCGTAAATCTCCCGGGTTCCCTCTACGTAAGTGGGCGAATAGGTCAGCCCGCTGTCGGTGCGGGAATACATGATCAGCATGGGTCTGGGAGCACACGCCAGAAACAGGTCCCCTCGGTCGATGCCCTCGGGAAGGCTGCCGGCAATGTTCTGTTCAGCGTCATCCACAGCCCCCGGAGGAATGTAGTCGGGGCCGGCAAGGTTCTCATTCTGTCCGTCGGAAGCCGCGGTCGCCTTGATCCTCGGATCCAGCGCCGCCAGCCACATGGCCATGGTTCCACCGCCCGACTGCCCCGTGCAGCCGATGCGCTCGGGATCGATTTCCGGCCGCGAAAGAAGATAATCGACGGCGCGGATGCCGTCCCATGTGCGGTACTGCTCGAATTGCGAGCCGAACAGCAACATGGGCCGGCCTGTCTGGTCGTGTTCACCGGTCGGGTCGTAAAGGCCTTTCCCGGTGCGAGGGTCCAGATACTGCAGCCGCTCGCCCTGCCCGAATGGATCAAACGGCAGCACCGCGTAACCCTTTCTTGCCAGCGACTGGCAAACGTATTGATAGTAGTAAAAAGACTTCCCGTCGATGGAATGGCCGAGCGGAACAATGATGCCGGGATAAGGAGGCTTGTGCCTCTTCGGGATGTAAAAATTGGCGGTGACAAAAACCCCGGGGCGGCTTTCGAAGATGACCTTTTCAATGCGATAGTCGCTGCGATCGATGGTCCCCACGATTTTCGGCTTCAGCGGAGTTTTGTCAAACTGCCCGCCGATGAGACTCCAAACCTTGGAGCGTACCTTTTCGATGCGAGCCCGCACGTCGGCTTCAGTTCGCATCCGGCGCAGATCAGCCAGGCGCCGGGCGCGGGCTTCATTCGCCTGGGCCGTAACATAGCGCGGCAGGTCGTTCCAGAAATCTCGCTTAAAGCCGCCTTCATCTGGAACGGCCTGCGGCGCCGACGGCGCTCCCGCAGCAAAAGCATCGCGCCCCGTCAGGGCCATCGCCGCGCCAAGGATGTTCGTCTGAATAAACTTTCGCCGCGTGGTCATTCCACTACCTCCAATCGTTACACCGCATAAGGATGAACTGTTGCAAAGTCTCCGTCGCAATCCAAGTTTTGTCAATGCTGGGAGTGATGAATTCAGGATGGGCCGGGAATGCTCTTCTCACCCTTATGCGTGTAAGGGGCGCCATCGTAACTGTTAACAAAGTTAACGATTCTGAACGGATTACCCCCGCGCCAGCATAATTATCCTCAGGCCTTCTGGCAGAGGCCGGGCAAGCCCGACCTATCCGGTACGGTGAATTTCGAGAGCTCCGGATCGAATCTTTTCCAATGTAGCAAGGAGGTCTGGCATCTTGCCAAGTGGTAACTTGAGCCATTCCTCGATCATCCTCGACCTCTTCCCCGGTTCAGACCTGTTCAGCGGTGGAAACTCGATATGGTCCTTTTCATATTTTGTGAGGAAGAGCCGCTCGGCAACCGTTGCCTTATCAACTCGGTCGTATAACTCCCAAGCGACCTGCAGGCCGCCTATTTCTTGCCGCACACGTTGAAGGCGATAAGCAATGTTGCGTTCGACATCTATTACCTTTAAATGGCCCTTGAATCGCTCCCGAAGTTTCTTTGAAGAGCCAATATAGAGTATGTCCGAGTTTCCTTTCAGCCTCTGGATCGTTTTGCCGTCAGCCAGCCTGAAAACATAGATTCCTGGCGCTGGCGGGGCATCCCCAGCGACATTTTCGTTCCATCTTTTCCACACAGTCAGATTTTTCAGTTCAGCAGAATTCATTGCGCCGTGGCACCCCTTCTGCTGCCCTTCTCCAATGAGGTTGTCCCTCGCCCTGTATCCATCTCCGACGACGGCCTGCGCTTCAGCTATGGCTTGCCAACTCGGTCCCAACACATATCCGACTTGCCTTGCTCTAGCACCCAGTCTTGCTGCTGGTTGTCGAAATAGGTCCGATAATCAAGCTGAACAGAGGAGCCGTTGACCCGATAGAAATACCGATGCCGAGTTGTGAAAGAAAACGGGAGCCGGTCAGGCGCACAGGTAGATTCATCATCCGCTCGCGAGCACGGTGAAATCCCGGAATGGACGGAAAACTCAATAATGCCTTGGAAAGGAGCCACCAGAGAGTCGCTCGGCTTCACGTCAAATCGCACATCGGTCGCCGGATCCCAATGGGTCCGGTAATAGAATTTCGCCTTCTTCTCTCTGTTCGGAGTGAAGAAGCTGAATCCTTTGCAGGCGCGTATTTCGTCTGCCATCTTGCTCATCGCCTCTACTGCGAGTTTGGCCGGGTCGGCAGATGCAGGGCCAGAGGAACTATTGTTTCCCGTCTGGGCATCGCCGCTAGTTCGCTTCGGAAGTGCGGAAATTTCTTCCTCCGTGCTCGAACTGAGTAAACGCTTGGCGTAATCGATCGGCACAGCGAAGTTGAGGTTTTGGCCTGACTCGAGCGTCGAGACAACGACAGCGATCACTTCGCCCCGAGCGTTGAAAACAGGGCTTCCGCTGCTTCCCTCGGAGATAGGGGCTGAAATTTGGAAGAGATTTCGTCTGTCGTGTTGCCGGATTCCGCTCAGTAATCCGTTTGAAACTGTCTCTTCCAAACCTTCGGGATTACCCACCACAACAATTGGCTCGCCCACCTTTACCTGGTCAGAATCTCCCAATATTACGGGCTTTACTGTGGGAGTTTCCACCTCCAGGAGGACCAGGTCATTGTCCAGGTCAAAACCGGTCGCTTTCCTCGCTAAATGCACTTCACCACTGCCAGGAATTTTCACGCCAACCACGTCAGTCCCCTCAACCACGTGGAAGTTGGTGAGTAAAAGGCCCCTCGAGCGGACAAAAAAGCCCGTACCGAGCTTGAGCGACGTGTTTCCCGCCGCGACGATCACTGCTATCGAGCTGCGGTTCTCGTCGAGAATCTGGGACGCCGTCTTGGTCACCGCGCTCGACTTATCTGAAAGATTCGACACCGACGATGAGGTGCGCCCCGTTGGCTGCTGGGCCCATGTTGTAACAGCCATGAAGATCAGCGGGACCGTATAGCGCAGTTTCATGGCAAACTACCTGGCCGCGATTCTATCATGGGCACCCAAGAAGCGGGGATGCAATCAGGTCTTTCTTGACATTGCTTTCTTTGAAACAGGTTGGCACCGCTGACGCGGCGTCACAACCCTTTTTCCGCCATGGCAAAGGCGCGCAGCATGGCGCGGGCCTTGTTCAGGGATTCCTCAAACTCAAGCGCAGGTACGGAATCCGTCACGATGCCGGCGCCCGCCTGGAGGTAGGCTTTCGAGTCCCTGATCATCACGGTGCGGATGACGATGCAGGAATTGAGGTTGCCGGAAAAGTCGGCGTAGAGAACGGCCCCGCCGTAGAGACCGCGGCGGGTGGGCTCAAGCTCATCGATGATTTCCATGGCGCGGACCTTGGGCGCGCCGGTCAGCGTTCCCGCCGGGAAGCAGGCGGCGAGCGCAGCATAGCTGTCGGCATCGGGCCGCAGTTTTCCGCGAATCAGCGAAACCAGATGCATCACGTGCGAGTAGCGCTCAACAAACATCACGCGCTCCGCGTGAACGGACGAATACTCTGAAACGCGGCCAACGTCATTGCGGCCCAGGTCAACCAGCATGATGTGCTCGGCGCGTTCCTTTTCGTCGGACAGCAGGTCCTGCTCCAGCCGCAGGTCCTCTTCTTCGGTTTTGCCGCGCGGGCGCGTGCCGGCAATGGGCCGGTACTCCACATCGCTCCCCGCCACCTTCACCAGCATCTCCGGCGATGATCCCAGCACCGTGGACTTGCCGAATTGCAGATAGTACATGTAAGGCGAAGGATTCACCACGCGGAGCGCGCGGTAAACCTGGAAGGGCGGAACACGCACGGGAACCGTCAGCCGCTGTGACAGCACCACCTGGAAAACGTCTCCGGCGCGGATGTACTCTTTGCCCTGCTCCACGATCTCTTCGTAGCGCTTCCTCGTCATGTTGGGCTTGACCCGCAGCGCCCCTTTTGGAGGCCGGATATTCGGCAGTCGCAGCGGGCGGGCCAGTTTGCGCTCCAGGCGGTCAAGCTCGCGGATGGCATGGTCGTACTTCTGGCGAAGATTTCCAGGATCTTCCTCCGTCAGAACGTTCGCGATCAGGAACAGGCGGTGGCGGACGTGGTCAAAAGCGACGAGTGTGCGGAAGTACATGAAGATCGCATCGTCCACGTCAACGTCGGGTTCAACGCGGGCCGGCAGGCGCTCCAGCTGGCGCACGGCTTCATAGGAAAGATAGCCCACCGCGCCGGCGCTGAAAGGCGGAAGGCCCGGCAGTTTGACCGAGCGGTATTTTGACCCGATGCGCCTCAGAAATTCAAAAATGTTGCCGGATTCTTCAATGCGCTCGCGCCCGCGAACCAGCGTGATGCGGTCACCGCGGCAGGTGATCACCTGGAAGGGATCCACACCGAAATAGGTGTAGCGGCCGACGCGCTCGCCGCCCTCCACGCTTTCCAGGAGGAAGCTGTGATGCGAACCGCCTTTGCCGTGCGGTCCGGGGCTTTTAAAAGCCTTGGGTGCAAGTTTCAGGAATGCCGAAACGGGACTCAACAGATCCGCCACGACAGTCCGATAAACGGGCACCACAGTGCCCTGGCGAGCCAGGCGGCGGAAGTCCGAAAATTTGGGAGTCGTCAGATCCATCGATGTCTCGGGGAAGTATCGGCCCGCCACCCTGAAGGTTGAAATCCCCCCGGCGGTCTGCGTTTCCCCTAGTCTTTATCTTTAGTCTTTGTCTTTGTCTTTTTCTTTTTCTTTCTTCGGGCTATCCGCCGAAGCATCATCATCTTTTGAGGAAGACTGCGCCGCGTGCTCCGCAAGCACCTCACGAATTACAGCTTTCAAATCTTCGCGGTCCTGGTCCGAGTGGATGGCAAAGGGCTTGCTAGCCTCGCCCCAATAGATGCTTCTGTGCGGGAACGGAATTTCAATGCCCACTTCGTCAAACTTCTTTTTGATGCGGCGGTTCATTTCGCGCCCCACCGTCCACTGCTGAATGGGAACCGTCTTGAAGCGCGCCTTGATCACCACCGCCGAGTCGCCGAATTGATCGACTCCCAGGACCTCCAGCGGAGCCAGGATGAGAGGCTTGTACTTTTCCTCCTGCATCAACTCATCCGCCACTTGCTTGAGGACCTCGACCACGTGGTCCGTATCCTCCTTGTACGCAACTCCGATGTTGAAAAGATAATACGAATACTCGTGCGTCATGTTGGAAAGGGTGTTAATGGCGCCATTCGGAAAAATGTGGACCGTTCCGTCCTGCCCACGAAGAACAATGGTCCGCAGATTGATCTGCTCCACCAGACCACCCGTTCCGTTGATGATGGCCACGTCATTCACCCGAACCTGATTTTCCAGCAGGATGAAAAGCCCAGCAAACAGGTCGCGCACCAGGTGCTGCGCGCCAAAGCCTATGGCCAGGCCAAGAACGCCGGCGCCAGCCAGAAGAGGGCCGATGTCAAACCCGGATTCCTTGAGCGCCATCACGATGGCTAGAAGCCATATCGAGATTACGACCGTCTTTCGAAGGATGCCGCTCAGAGTGGCCGCGCGCTTCTCCACCTCAATGTCGGCCCGGCCATACTTCTTCATCCGTTCGATGATCTGGATCCTGATGGAGTGAATCGACTTATTGATGATCTTGGCGGCAATATAGGCCGCCACCAGGATCGCCACAATGCGAATGGAATGGTCGATAAGGACAGGGGCGATTTTGGGAAGTGAAGCCAGTGAAACAAACAGCATGCAATAATCCTTTCAAAGGATTGAGGCGTCGTCCCGTCTCAGCAGGACGATCAGGCGCTGCCCCCGGATTCAACGCTTCTCACCACGTTAAAGCCCGGGGCGGGCTCATGTCAATTGCGAAGGGAGAATCAGGAAACAGCGGCAGGCCCGGATCTAGCCTGCACCGGCGTGGCTCAGCGACTGGCGAACGGCCTGCTCCATCAGCGCGCGTGGGGCGGACTGGCCCGTCCAGATTTCAAACTGCCGGGCGCCCTGCGCCACCAGCATTTCCAGCCCGGAAATGGTGACCAGGCCGCGCCCTCTTGCTTCGGAGAGAAAACGGGTTTCAACCGGAAAATAGACCATGTCAAAAACCACGCGCGTCCGCAGCCGCGCAAGGTCAATCGGAAGGGCATCAGCGTGGGGCGCCATCCCAACCGGCGTGGCGTTGATCACGGCATCCACATCCAGGCCGTCGGCATTTTCCCAGGGGACGGCTTCCGCGCCGGCGCTACGGGCAAGCTTCCGCGCCACCCCCTCTCTTCGCGCAGCGACAAAAACGTCCGCCTTTACGGCTCGCAAAGCGAAGGCCGCAGCCCGCGCAGCCCCACCGGCCCCCAGGACAAGAATCCTGCTTCCAGGAAGCCGCAGACGCTTGGTCAGGACTTCGGTCACGGCGCTCGAGTCCGTATTCCATCCCATCCACTTGCCGTGGCGGATGGCCACGGTGTTGCAGGCCCCAATCTGCTCAGCCAGCGGGTCCATCCAGGCAAGTTCCTTCATAATGAGACGTTTAAAAGGCATGGTGATGCTGAAGCCCGCAAATTCGAGCGACCGCGCAAACTTGAGGAAGTCACTTAACTTTCGTGTTTCGCAGGGCAGATAGAGCGCATTCACGCGCTTTGCCTGGAAGGCGATGTTCTGCATAGCCGGCGAGAGGGACATGGACGAATGCGTTCCCACAACCCCATACAATTGCGTCCGCTCGTCCAGATGCTCCACGTGGTAAACCGAGCGCAGGTGATCAATCGCCACCTGGCCGCCCGCCACTGCATGATGGTTACCCAGCGATGCATAGGTAAAAGGACAACCCCACCGGAAAGCCATCACGCGTGAACAGATGCCGGAGTTTCCCATGGCCAGCGCAACCAGCCTGGGACGCCGCCGCCGATTGGCCTTGAGCAGCTTGAGAACTTTCAGATTGTCCTGAAGCTCCCGGGCGTGGCTTGCAATCTTGACAGCTTCAACCGGCAGCCGGGCAAGGCGGCGATAAATGGGGCTCAAATCGGGGGTATTGCGATAATTGTGATAGGAAACAATCACTTTGGCAGGAGCAAACTGCTTGAAGGGCGGCTTGCGCAATGCCTTGACGGACTCAATTTCGATGTCGACCCATTGGCACCCGGCGCGGGCCGCTGCGGCCAGGAGATCAATCTGCTCTGCAACCGAGCCCTGAAAGTGGCCACCTGCTTCCACCCGCCGGCAGGTTGCGATCATTTGAGGATAACGCAAACGAGCCAGCATCCGGTGCAACTCCACTTCCAGGCGGGAACTGTCGCGGAGAAAGTCCAGGCGCAGTTCGAAACCAATCGGCGGAGAAGTACCCAGACTCTCGATGTGCACCTCAGCAGCTTCGAGAGTCGGTGCCGCTAGAGAGACAAAAATGTGCGGAGAAGGAGATTTGGCCAAAATGTTTTCCGGGGCCGCTAGCCCTGCCTAGTGAAGAACCCTCTTATTATAAGGCATTTGCCAAAATTCCGGCAAGATCATTGTCCAGCCTGGCGTGCCAGCTAACCCTTCTCGAACATTTTTCAGGCGCTCAGCCGTCTCGCTGAAGGGGATCGGAAGCCATCTTTGGACTGCTTTCATCCACGGAATCAGCATGTTACAGCCTGGCATCGTCTTCATCTCGTGACACAGTGGAAACTGTTGGCCTCAGCACGGGTGAAATGCCGTAAAATTAAGGACTGGGGATGGAAAACAACCCGATTCCTATTGCTCATACCCCGGGCATGTACGAGCAAACCTTGTATTTGCAACCATTTGATATTATGGGCAATGTCAGACGCAGCCAGGGGGGCGCCAGAGATGAAGCGTGAATATCCCAGGCACCCGATTGTGGGAGTCGGTGGAGTGGTGATCCGGGGCGACAGCGTTCTATTGATTCGCCGGGGCCGCGAGCCCCTGAAGGGCGAATGGTCGATTCCCGGGGGGATGCTCGAACTCGGAGAAAGCCTGAAGGAGGGTGTCAAACGGGAAGTTCTGGAAGAAACCGGCCTGAGAGTCCGCCCGCTGGAGGCGCTCGCGGTGTTTGACCGTGTGCAGAAAAAAGGCGAGAGGGTGCAGTACCACTACGTCATCGTTGATTATGTTTGCCGTCCGAGCGGGGGCCGGTTGAAGTCCGGGAGCGACGTTCTGGACGCACGCTGGGTCAAGCGGGAGGAAATCCCGGGCTACCGGATCACACCCAAGGCCGCCACCGTCATCACCGACGCGTTCGAGTGGTTTGCGGAACGCCGGCAAACATCACGGCCCAAACAAAGGTAGGGTGATTTCTGCCCTTGCTACCTTTCTCAGCAAACATCCCACGCCCCAGGGCGGCTGCAATAATAAAAAACCCCTGGCCTTGTTTTGCAGTCAAGACCAGGGGCCGGATACTGATTGGGATTGGCCTCCCAGATACTCCTGGGAAATGGCGCTGATGGCGCCGTGCCTTCCATCCTCTCTGAGCTAGGGAGAGGAGGTCCTACAAAGAAGCACTAGCGAGCGCCTAAGCCTCAGCACCCTCGCTACAGTTACTTTCAATTTGCATGATCACCTCCTTTCTAGCGTGATTCAAATACTAAAATCCCGCTGTCCCAGAGTCAAGAAAAAATCCGAGTTTGTTAGAGAAAATTTCAGATACGATAGCGCCCGGCCATGGCACGCCACCGGAGAACGATCAAATCGAGCAACATGTGCGCGGAATCGCGCAGAAAGTGGACCTTGGTGGCGGGATTATCATTCCATCGCACGGGCACTTCCACGATTTTCCCGCCAAAGCGCTGGATCAGGAACAGGAGTTCAGGATCAAAGCCAAATCCATCGACGCGTTGCAACTCAAAGGCCCGGCGAGTGGCATCCCTGCGGAAGAGTTTTAACCCGCACTGCGTGTCATGAATCTTCAGGCCCGTGAACAGCCGCACCAGCAGGTTGAAAAACCTGCCGGCATATTCCCGCCGCCACGGCTGGTGGACTCCGATCAGCGTCCGGTCAAGCGCGCGCGAACCGATGGCGGCGTCGGCCGACTCTGAATCCAGCGCGGCAAGCAGATTGTCCGCTTCCTCGATCGGCGCAGATAGGTCAGCGTCTGTAAAGAGGACGACCTGGCCATGAGCTTCCAGGACGCCTCGTCGCACGCTGAAGCCTTTCCCCCGGTTGACCGCGTTGCTGAGCACTTGCGTTCCAGGCCGCACGGATTGAAATTCCCTGAACAGTCCCAGCGTGCGGTCGCTCGACCCGTCATCCACCAGTACGATCTCGGTCTCAAAGGGCCTTGAGGCGGCGTACTTCCGCACATCCTCAAGGGTTCTTCCCACCCTCAAAGCCTCGTTGTAAGCGGGGATCACAATGGTCAGGTACGGGTCAGACATGGGACAAAACTATAGTCCGTACAGTCCGCAAATTGCAACGGAATTCAAATCCAGGCTGGGCTTCTAAGGCAATTCTATTCCGATACTTAACCGGCAATTCGTGTTACAGGTTCCGGCAACTAAGTCATCCGTTCCGGCCAGGCCTGCTTACCAATCAGGGGAACAAACTGGCAGGAATCCAGGTCGCGGACTGAAAGGTTGCCGGCATATTTGGAGATCACCTGAAGTGTCTGCAATTGAAGCGTTCCGACAGGAATCACCAGCCGGCCGTCTTCAGCCAACTGGGCAACAAGCATCTGCGGCACTGCCGGTGCAGCAGCGGTAACGAGAATGGCCGCGTAAGGGGCCCCCGCCGGGTAGCCCACGCTCCCATCCTCAGAAACAACCTTGACGCCGCGGTAGCCTAACCGGAACAGCCGTTCGCGCGCGGATTCGGCCAGGCGCGGAATGCGTTCCAGGGTAATCACTTCAGCGCCCAGGTGCGCCAGGATTGCAGCCTGGTAGCCGGAGCCGGTGCCAATTTCGAGGACCCTGTCTCCAGGTTCAACCCCGGCAGCCTCCGTCATGGCCGCCACCATGTACGGCTGCGAGATGGTTTGCCCGTCCCCGATCGCGATCGGCTGGTCGTCGTATGCCTTGAACTGAAAGAGCGGAGGCACAAATTCATGGCGCGGCACTTCCGACATGGCCCTCAAAACCCGCTCCTCATGGATCCCACGGCGGCGCAATTGCCAATCCACCATGGCGCGGCGCTCGGATTCAAAGGGAATGTTATTCATAAGAATTTTAGGCGCAGGGGCTGCTCAGATGTCCTTGTTATTATCATGAACGGCGAGCGAGCCGGCGTCGAGGACTATTTTCCGCGTAAACCGGCCTCGATGGCAAAAGGGTTATAATGGAATGGAAAAGTCCATCGACAATGAACCTCAGAAGATATTCCCGTCAGACTCTCTTCCAGCCCATCGGTAAGGCGGGCCAGGAGAAGCTCCTCGCCTCCAAAGCCGTGATCATTGGTTGCGGGGCGCTGGGAACGGCGCAGGCGAATGCGCTGGTCCGGGTGGGAATCGGGACGCTGCGCATCGTGGACCGGGACTATGTTGAAGAGAGCAATCTGCAGCGCCAGTCTCTTTTTGATGAGAGCGACGCCCGGGAGAGCCTTCCCAAGGCGGTGGCAGCGGAACGCAAGCTGAAGCGGATCAACTCCGAGGTCCGGACGGAAGGTGTGGTGGCTGACGCCACCAGCCGCAACATTGAAGACCTTGTTCACGGGTTTGACGTCATTCTGGACGGTACTGACAACTTTGAGGCCCGCTACCTGTTGAATGATGCTGCCGTCAAGATGGGCGTCCCGTGGATTTACGGCGCCGTGGTGGCCAGCTCAGCCGTCACCATGACCATCCTTCCGCGCCAGGGGCCCTGCCTCTCCTGTGTGTTTCCTGATGCGCCCGCGGGATTGCACGAAACCTGCGACACGGTTGGAGTGATCGGGCCGGCCGCCGCATGGACCGCGGCCATCCAGGTGACGGAAGCAATAAAAATCCTGATAGGGGACAGGCGGGACCTGCACGGGACCCTTTTCGGGTTTGACATCTGGCACAACCGCACCCAGCAGGTCAGGCCAAGACGCGACCCTGAATGCCGGACATGCGGGCAGAGGATTTTTGCTCACCTGGATGAAGGAGAACCGCTCCCCACTACACTCTGCGGAAGAGACGCCGTTCAGATTCGCGGCCGCAATTCGCGCCAACTGGACCTCGGACTCCTGAAGTCGCGCCTGGAGCAGTTCGGAGATGTGCGGGCCAACGACTATCTGTTGAAGTTTTCCTTTGAGGGATATGAGATGACGGTCTTTGCGGACGGCCGCGCCATCATTAAAGGAACTCAGGACCCGGCCGTCGCCCGGAGTATCTACGCAAAATACATCAGCTCCTGATGGAGATGAGCCTGGCGGCTAGCGCGAACTCAGATTGTACTCGGCTACTCCCGAACGCGTGACCACAAGCTGCCGGCTCAATTGAAATTTGAGTTCCGTGCCCCGGGGCAGCGTCAGGTCCGGGCCGCGGCGGCGCAAACTGTCTACCAGGCCCGCGGCCCCGCCGATCACGCCTCCTACAAAAGCCCCGTGCAAGCCCCCAATCATGGTTCCCAGCAGGCCTCCGCCGCCAATGCCAACGCCAACTTCTTTCAGGTCGCGCAGACGGGCATCCGGACCCCGGACAACTCCCTCGGCGTTTGCGATGCGGGCGCCCGGTGCGCCATAAGCGTGCAGCAGAACGGCATTGATGGTAAAAGTCTGTCCGTTTGGAAAAGCAAGAGTTTCCGGGGCCAGCAGCATTTTCCCCACACCCTTGATGCGGCCCGGCCGGTTCAGGCTTGCGATCCTTCCACGAATCGTCGCGCCGGCGGGCACAATCTGGTTGCCGTTAACAACAAGCGGCTCAACCAGGGTAGCCGCGAACAGCTGCCCCTGGGAGTTCAACGCCGTGGATAATGTCTGGGAAAGCCTGCAATTGAGGACTGTGCCGGGTGAAACGGTCAGGGTTGCGGCCCTTCCCGCCCAGGCACTCAAAATAACGAGAGAAAGGACCAGCACAAAGCGCTTGACCATGACTGCACCTCCGGAACCATTTTCATGGCCGGACTCTGGCGCTCTGTCCAGCTGGTTTCAAAGACCCCAAAGAGTATCCGGACGGCGAGTTTCGTCCCGCCGATTCAGGATGACGGGCTCGTGTCCGGCATGGGTCCTGCCTGACTTCAAACACGACCCAGACGGCTAGCCTGGCCCCTCCGACCGCGACGCCATCCGGGTAACGCCCTTCGGTGTACTAATATATCCGGTGATGACACCCTTGTCCACTTTGTTCACCACGAGTTCACAGAAAGCCCGCGAGCTTCGCGTGGAGAAAAAGATCGGCTCGTTGATGGTTCGATGATCTTTTCGGACCCAGACATCGTCAACCAGCAGGTCCAGGGTGAAGCTATGATGTTTCTTATTGGTCCTCTTCAAATCCAGACCGATACTTGCCAGGTGAATGGGCTTGTGACGAACCAGCGTGAATTCGTAGTAGTCACGTTGACCGAGTTTTCGCAGGGCATCAATCTCATCATGATTGCGCGCAATCAGCGTCCCGAACCGGGTGCGCTCCATGCCAAAGTTGCTGGCCAGTTCATCCACATTCTTCTTGGTCTTATTCAGGTCCGTCTTCGTATTCGAGACGTCAACCGACAACGCTCCAAGCTGCTGCTGGTCTGCCTTCAGCGCAATCTCATGCTTCAGGTTATCCACCTGCGCAGCATGGTCCACCTGAAGCTTTGCAACCATCGCGCGCGCCTTGCGAAGTTCGCCCTTTTGCGCGCCCAGATGCTGCGAATCCTGGTCCAGCTCCACTTTCAACCCTTCAAGCTGCTGCTGATTGGCATGTTCATAAGCCATCAGCCTGGCTGAAAGCTGGTTATTAAACTGGGCGGTAAGTTCGTTGCGCGTTATCGCATCTTGCGTCCGGATAGTTTTTCCCATGCCGGCAATGCGGCTGAAGGAATAGATTTCGCCAGCCACCAGCACCGCCATGACAATCAGGATGACCTTCATCCTGGTATCGATGCCCCGCCAGGCGGAGGTAGTCCCCTGTGGGCCGTTATCCAAAGGCGTATCATTGATCGCCATTTCCGTGCCTCCTTAAACTTATGAAAACCGCATGTTGAGCCGCAGAACTCCGATACCTGATACGCAATCGGGGTTCCAGCTTTGGCCCCGGTTTAATGGCAAGGAAACAGATGGCTTCCCGCCGACTCGGAAGGTAGCTCAGGTTTCTGGAGAGCAATTCTTACGTGCAGTATGTAAAAAGTGCAGTATTGGGCTAGATCTTTGCAGAAGAAATAGATGCAAGCACGAACGGTGCAGGTAGCGTCACGATTTTCTGCCTGGGCTGTCGCCGTTCTGACGCGTGTGGCCCTCCTGCTTTGGCTGTGCTTTGTGCTCTTTCTGTTTTCGAACCCATCCTTCTTTGTTCACCTGGCGGGCCCGGCCCACGGCCAGCGATTCAGCCGGGACGTCTTCTGTGATGGCTGAACCAGCGGCCACGTACGATCCCTTGCCGATTTTTACCGGAGCGACCAGCATGCTGCCGCTGCCGATAAAAACACCGTCTTCAATGATGGTGGGGTTCTTCTTCTCGCCGTCGTAATTGCAGGTCACCGTCCCGGCTCCCACGTTCACCCGCTCGCCCAGGGTGGCGTCTCCCAGGTACGTCAGGTGCCAGGCACGCGTACCGCGCCCCACGCGCGATTTCTTGACCTCAACAAAATTTCCAATGCGCGCCTCACTCTCAATCACCGCTCCGTCGCGCAGCCGGGCAAAGGGCCCGAGAATCACATCAGAGCCGATCTCGCATCCTGTCACCATCGTATTGGGCCGCACCAGCACGCGGTCACCCAGAATTGAATCCTCAAGCGTCGAATGCATACGGATGGTGCAGCCCCGCCCGATCCGGGTATGGCCCAGCAGGCTCACCCCAGGCTCAATCACCGTATCGTTCCCCACTTCCACCGGGGCATCGATGTAGGTGGCCTGGGGATCCACAATCGTGACTCCCTCGCGCATCAGGGCCTCGGCCTTCTGCACTCTCAAGATGCGTTCCATCCGGGCCAGATCGACCCGGTCATTCACGCCCAGCACCTCACGCGCATCGGCAACGGGAAACGCCACAACTTTCCTGCGGCGCTGGTTTAAGATCTTCACGAGGTCCGTCAGCAGATATTCCTTCTGCGCGTTCCTGTCGGAGAGCTCGTCAAGATGCTTCAGCAGTTCGTCCCTCGAAAAGCAGAGGATGCCGGAACTGACCTCCCTGATCCGGCGCTGGGCGGGGGTGCAATTTTTTTCTTCGACAATGGCCCGCACCCCGATGCCGCTGGAACGCACAATCCTGCCGTAGCCGTGCGGGCTTTCGGGCCGCATGGTCAGGACGGAGGCCGCCGCCCGGGCTTTGCGGTGCGCTGCAACCAACTCCTGCAAAGTTTCCGTCCGCAAAAGCGGCGCGTCACCCACAACCACCACAACGGTGTGACCTTTGCATTGCACCAGTTGCGGGCGCGCCAACATCAGCGCGTGCCCGGTTCCCCGCTGCTGTTTCTGTTCCACGAACTTCAGTCCCGGCCGCTCCAGTGTCTGGCGCACCGAAACAGCGTCATGTCCCACCACCATCAGGACGGTTTCCGGCCCCGCCGCAAGCGCCGAACTGACGACATATTCACCGAGAGGACGGCCCGCCAGCAAATGGATCAATTTCGAACGGTCAGACTTGAAGCGCGTTGATTTTCCTGCTGCAAGAATAACGATCACGAAGTCCTGATTGGCCATAGTAGAAATTTCGGCTCCATCAAAAAAGCCCGTCCGAGGGCAGGGACGGTGCATTCCACGCTCTTGCGACTGGCTGCCCGTGGGCCGGGAGGCCAGTCTACCTTTTTAGCACGTTCCAGACGCAGCCCGGCAGTTATCACCGGAAAACCAGAGCAGGCAGGTCAATCCTCGCCCATCCAGGCGCCCCAGGGCTTCAATCGATCGACGTGGTCGCAAATAGCCTTAAAGGCCGCCGTCATCGGCACGGCAAGAATCAGGCCCACCGCTCCCCAAAGCCATCCCCAGAACATCATGGCAATGGTCACGGTCAGGGCGTTCAGGCTGACCTGGTGGCCCACAAACTTGGGCGTCAGGACGTTAATGGCCAGGAAGTGCACCAGCATCACCGTAACCGCAATCACGATAAAAGGAGTTGCCGAAGCGTACTGCCCCAGCGCCATCATCAGCGGCGGCGCCATCGCCAGCGCTACTCCCAGATAGGGGACCATGCTAAGGAACGCAGAGAGCGGCCCGACCAGCAGCGCAAAATGGAGATGCATCAATGAAAAGACGGGAGTGAGCAGCGCTGCCGCCATCAGTGCCACCATGATGTTACCCATCACATAGCGCCGGATCATGTGGCCGATCCCGAGAATCACCGTCTCAGCCTGCTGCCGGTGCCCATCCGTAAACAGGTTCAACGTTCCTTTCCAGATGTGGTCCTTAGCGGTGAGCATAAAGAACACCAGGAAAGGAATAAACATCACGGTCACAATAAACGTGTAAACCGACCCGATGCCCCGCAACATATACTGGCCCCAGTGAGATTCCTGCTGCAGACGGATGGTGGGAAGGTTCGATTGTGGCTGAGAGGAAACCGGAACCACACCGGACGCCAGCTTCTCAATGTTCCTCACCATGGCCTCGATGTGCGCAAACAGATGCCTCAGCGGCGCGCCGTACGTCGGAAATTCCTGGATGAAAGCGATCACTCGATCGTAAATCCCGTAAACCACCAGGTAGAGCAATCCGATGGAGGCCATCAGGGTCAGCAGCGCCCCAAGCCAGCGCGGGATGTGAATTCGTTCGAGGAGACTCACCGCCGGCTCCAAAACAAAAGCGATCAGGATGGCGCAGATCAGCGTGATGATAATCGAGCTTGCGTAACTGACGCAGGCAATGACGATGGCCACGGCAATGATGCGCCCGCTCGCCGTGGCAATCCTGGGGGTTGGAAGAGTCTCGGGATTCGTCTCAGGCATTGGCTGAACTCGTGAATCTGATTCTAGCTTGGCAGCATCAAAAATTCCACATCGGCAATGCCGCAGACTGGCGCGGGCAATTCTGTCCAAAAGGCCAGGATGCCGCGCCGGCCGGATGCAAGCCATCACCCAACGTGCGGCGCAGATTTGCATTTATGGGTCGGGCGGTTATAATGGGCAACGACTATGGCATCCGATCATTCTTGGCTCGATGACCGTCCCCGGCGGCTTGGCGATCTGATTGACGACCACTGCCCGCGTTGCAAGCGCCTGACGAATCATGTCATTGCCAGCTTTATGGGCGACAAGGTGGTCAAAGTCGTCTGCCAGGCCTGCCACTCCGAGCACCCCTTTTATGAAGGGAAAGAAAGGAAAAAGAAGCCCAAAGCCACGGCCTTCGACCAGGTGCTGGCCAAGGCGAGCCCTTCCGCGGAACCAAAGAAAGAGTCAACCGCCGGAAAAACAAAGGCAAAATCCGGCCAACGGCCCCTGATTCGTCATAAGGCCAGTCCCTCCGGGGAAAAATAGTATCAGCGCAACTCCCGCGCCACCACTTCCACTTCATGGTTTGACCGTAACCGGTATCGCACCCCGCTCCATTCAATCGTCCGCACCCATCCCGCCACCACAAAGTTGTAAAGCATCACCCAGGGAACCAGCCACGTGAGCTGCCAGTAACACTTTCCGTATCTGGACAGAATCCCCTGCTCTTCCGGAAAAATCTCCCGCGCCACGGCAGCACGGATGTTCCCTTTCCCCATTCCCAATCCCAGAACTATCGCCAGCCCTGCAACAACCGCAAGTCGTTCCCAGCCCCCTGCCGGATTGAGGAGCACCAGAAGCCCGAAGATGAACGCCAGGGAATAGAGCGCGTGCGCCGCCAGGCCCAGCCCCCACAATCGGGGAGCATAAACCCGCGTAATAATCATCTGCCGGTTGGCCCAGCGCATGAATTCTGCAAATGAGGATTCCTCGCGCGAAGCCACCAGGCAGCGCGGCTCAAACCGAATCCTTCCGCCGGCGTCATGGACCGCCCGTCCGAGCCCGTAATCGTCGCTGACCGTTGATGCCCAGTAACGCTCGCGGACCTGCAGGCGTTTAAAGTCTTCAGCGCGGATGGCCATCGAGCCACCCCACGGAAAGCTGCTGTCGTGCTCGCCCATAAATGTGGCGATGGACGTATCCCAGGCGGCCCGCAGTTGCGAAACAAAACTCCGGCCCGGCAGGTACCAGCGGAAGCCGGTGCTGACGGTCACGTCACGGTTCGAGAGGGGCGCAGCCAGCGACCGCAGCCAGGTCAGACCCGGCCGGGCGTCGGCGTCGGCAAAAACCAGAACTTCCGTCCCTGTCCCGGCCTCATCCAGCCCCCGCAGCAGGTTGTGGACTTTCTGGCCTTGCGCATGCGAAGGCCCCGCCACCACCAGTGAAGTGTTGCAACTGCCACCGGAGCCTCGCATGCCGGCTTCTTTCACTAGCGCGTTCAGCGTGGCATAGGCCGGGTCCTCTTCATCGCGCACCACCAGCACCAGCTGGTATTGTGGATAGTCCTGCCCCATGAAAGCGGCGATGTTGGTTTCGAGCGACGCATCCGCGCCCGTCACCGGAATCACCACCGCCGCTGGCGGCGCATAGTCGCCCGGGTCCTGCGCCCGGCATCTCCGCACGTAATCGAGATAACGGAACCCGTCACGCAGCGACTTTCCGCTTTGCGCCAGCAGCAAAATTCCCAGAATGATAAAGATGATGAACGTGACGCCCATGGAAGAGTTTCGAGTCTAGCATATTTGAAGTGCCGCGCTTTGGCCTGGCTGTCACAAAATGTCCGAAGGGCGACGCTACCCTCCAGTGTTGCCTATTGCCCGGTTTGTTGCATCATACCTATAGTCAATTGAGGAGCTTCATTTGCACCTATTGGATCTGGTTCTCTGGTTTGTATTCGTTGTTTGGATTGCGGCAGGACTTTTTGCCTTCTGGAACATCACCGGCGCCGCCATTCTCCGTCCTCAGTCTCCGGCGGCGCCGCTGTCCCCACTTCCCCGCGTTTCCATCCTGCTGGCCGCTCGCAATGAGCAGGAAATGCTGCCGGCAACGCTCGATTCTCTGCTCAAACTTGACTACCCGGATTTCGAAATCATCCTGGTGGACGACGACTCCGATGACCGCACCGGGGCGATTGCCGACGATTGGGCGCGGCGTCACGCGGCTGCGGTCAAGTTGCGCGTGATCCACAATCATCACCTGCCGCCCGGCTGGCGCGGCAAAGTCCACGCCATGAGCCTGGCCGCCGCGGCCGCCACCGGCGAGTGGATTCTCTCCACCGACGCCGACGTCGTTTTCCACCCCAGCCTGCTGCGGCAGGCCGTCGAACTCGCACTGCGAAAGAACGTGCAGTTCCTTTCGCTGACGCCGGAAGTCAAAATGCAATCCTGGGCGGAAAAGGTGGTCCTGCCGGCGTTTGGTTTTCTTCTCTTCATGCTGTTCCCGCTGCGGCGGGTCAACGATCCGCGCTCATCCCGCGCCATGGCTGCCGGCGCTTTCCTTCTGATGCGGCACGAAGACCTGGTTTCACTGGGAGGCTACGCCCGCCTGCGCCACACTCTGATTGAAGACCTCCGCATGGCGGAACTCTTCAAGCGCAACGGCCGGCGCACCTACCTGGGGGTGACGCGGGGAGTGTTTTACACGCGCATGTACGAAAACTGGCGCGAGGTTTTTGAGGGCCTGGCCCGCAGCGCCTGGGAGGGCGCCGGATGCTCGCTCTGGAAGGTGCTGGCAGGAGTGGCCGCGGGCAACGTTCTTGCCGTGCTGCCCTGGGTGTCGCTGGCCGCTCTCTGGCTGGCGCATTTCGTTGAAGGAATACCGCTCGCGCACGATCCGGCCTTCATCGCGGCTGCGGCAGCTTCGGCCGCCAGCGCCGTCATTTACTGCCCCGTGGTCGTCTTTGCCGGACTCTCTCCGCTTTACACATTCACCCTGCCGCTGGCATCGCTCTTTTACTCCACCGTTTCGATTGTCTCTGCCTTCCGCAGCCTCACCGGCCCCGGTCTCCGGTGGAAGGGCCGCAGCTATCAGCCTCCGGCAGCTTAACAGCTCGCCTTTGATGACTTCACCCTGAACCCATTCACACCGTCATTCCGAGCCCGCAGAGCGGGTGAGGAATCTGCTTTCCCCGGTGAACATATCGCGCTTCCTGCGGAATGCGCGGTCACGACGGAACACCCTTCCCCACCCTGTGTTCTGCTAAGATAGGGGAGCCCATCGGGCTGGATAGGCGCGCATGTTTTCCCGCCACAAACAGATGATCGGGGTCCTCTATCTTCTGGCCGACGCCGCGCTCGCTCTGGCCAGTTTTGCCCTGGCGTACTGGGTCCGCGCCCGCTTCATCACGCCGCAGCCGCTCTATCGCGATTCAAATTACATCTGGATTATTCCTTACGCCATCGTCCTCTGGATTGTTGTGGGTGTTGTAACGGGCAGCTATCGCGAAATCCAGGAAGAAAACCTTCTGCGGACTTTCTGGGACCCGTTCAAGGCGGCGTTCCTCGGCACCGCTCTGCTGTTCGCCACCATCTTCGCTTTCAAGCTGGTTTACATCAGCCGCCTGTTGCTGGCGCTCTACGCCGTCATCCTTCTGCTGGCCATGATCGCCTTTCGCCTGGCGGCCCGCAGCCTGGGTGACCCGCTCCGCCGCACCTTTGGCGGCTACCGGGAATTTCTGCTGGTGGGTGACGCCCCGGCCGTGATCCAGGTTGCCAGGGCCATTGAAGCCAATGAGAAGCGCGGCATGCGCATCTTCGGATTTGCGCGCATTGGCCAGGCGGCTGAAAATGACCAGCCCGTCGCCGAACTCCGCCACGATTATCCGATCTACCCGCTCGCCCAGTTGCCCGAACTCGTCCGCCGACACGTGATCGACGAAGTTGTATTCGCCGCCGCCAAAGGCGACATGGAAAAGATCGAAGACGCGTTTCTGCTTTGCGAAGAGGAAGGCGTGAAGACGCGCGTCCTGCTCAATTTTTTCCCGCATGTCGTCTCGCGCGTCTATCTCGACCGGCTCGAGGATATGCCGCTGCTCACTTTCACCACCACGCCGGAAAACGAATACCTGCTTCTGCTGAAGCGTTTGTTCGATTTCGCCATGGCGCTGGCGCTGCTCATCATCCTTTCGCCACTGCTGTTGCTGCTCGCCCTGCTCATCCGGCTGACGTCCGCGGGGCCGGTGCTCTATCGCCAGGTGCGCTGCGGCCTGGGTGGAAGGAAATTCACGGTCTACAAATTCCGCTCCATGCACGCCGGCGCAGACCTGCGGCGCGAGGAACTGGCCGCGCTGAATGAAGTCGACGGCCCGGTTTTCAAGATCAGGAACGATCCGCGCTGCACCGCCGTCGGCCGCTTCATGCGCAAGTTCTCGCTGGATGAACTGCCGCAGCTTGTCAACATTCTGAAAGGCGATATGTCGTTTGTGGGGCCGCGCCCGCCGCTGCCCGAGGAAGTTGAAAAATACGCCGGCTGGCAGCGCCGCCGCCTGCGCATGCAGCCCGGGCTCACCTGCCTGTGGGCGCTGGAAGGGCGCAACCAGTTGAACTTCCGCCGCTGGATGGAACTCGACATGGAGTACATCGACAACTGGTCGCCAGGCCTGGACCTCAAAATCCTGCTGAAAACCATCCCCGTGGTTCTGCTGGGCCGCGGCGCAAGCTGAGAAGAGATTCTCTTGTCGCGGCTGGCGAATACGCGCTCTCGCCAAAATTCATCATCAAAGTCTGGCGGGAGGGCGATCACCTCTATGAGCAGGCGACAGGCCAGCAGAAGGTCGAGATTTTTCCGGAAAGCGAGAAGGCGTTCTTCCTGAAGGTGGTGGACGCGCAGATTACATTTGTGACCGACAGCCAGGGGCGCGCTACTGAAATGATCCTGCACCAGGGCGGGCGCGACGTTCACGGCAAAAGAAGCGAGTGAGATCAACCGCCGGCCGTGCCGGCCGTTCGGGGATCCGGGGTGTTGAGGCACGGCGCTTCATGGCGAGTGGCGCAACCGGGACCCCGGGCCATCGCGGCGAAATCGCTGCCAGCACACATTAAATGGCTCGCAAGGTATGCGCCACCGGCGCCCCAACCCCATGGGGCAACTCCCGTCTTACACCTCGCCAACCAGGCTAATTATTCGGTCTCTTTTCAGGACTCTGCGTGAGGTAAACCGGCAGCTTGTCCAGTTCACGGTCGAGCATGCCTTTCAGCAGCTCGTCCCTGACGTCAAAGTAGACCTTTGCCGCGCTCTTCGGCGAAACCTTGGTCTTCCGCGATACAATCCCGCTCGCCAGGATCGCGGAAATCACGTCCAGTACATGTTTTTCTTGCATGTGTACCTTCCGGGTAAGATTTTGGGTGCTTCCCCTTTTTTCGAATCAAGCGCATCCCGGCGTTACCCCGGCACTCCGTTGGAGTTTCAGGAACAACCCGCGGGTGGCGCGGATCCCGTTTGAGCAGACTGTACGTTTCGCTTCGTAGCATACCACCGCGCCGCGAGGTTGACATCGGCGCAAGTTGGTTAATAGGCACTTCAGCAATGGCGGAGGGACGGGGTATAATTGCAAAGGCAGCGTCCGGCGCCGGCCGGGCAGGTCGGGCAAAAATAGCAATTTACCACGCCGGCCGTACATACTTTTGGCGGGAACTCAGCATCTCACAGTAAATAGAGAAAAGGCGGACACAGAATTGAGAGTTCGAATGAATTCCGGCAGAACAGGTTTTTTTTGTAAATTGCTTTCACGGCGCGTGTGTGGCTCGATTGTGGCAGCGGGCGTTTTCATCGGGTTGGGCATGGTTTTTATCGGCACCGGACTTGCCGCCCAGGTGCAACCGGAACTGCCTGCCGTAACGGGGGCGACGGCATCAGCCGCAAGCCAGGCATCTGTTCAGCAACCCGCGGGCAGCATCAGCGGCACCGTTGCCGGGCCGGACCGAGAACCGGTCATCCTAGCTCTGGTCACCCTGGTTCGCGATGGCAAAACGGTGCAGCAGGCGCAGACAACAGACAGCGGGCAATTCTCTTTTGCGGGCATCGCTCCTGGAACTTACTGGCTCACCATTACCGCCCCGGGGTTTGAAACGCAGTCCGTCGCCGCCGTGGTGCATCCGGGCGATATGTACACGGCACCGAAAATCTCACTGGCGCTGGCTCCGCTTGTGACCTCCATCAAGGTGACGCCTTCCCAGGCCGAGGTGGCCCATTATCAGTTGCAGAAAGAGGAAAAGCAGCTGGTGCTCGGCTTCATCCCTAATTACCTGGTCACCTATTACCCCCACACCGCCCCGCTCACGGCCAGGCAAAAGTTTCAGCTCACTTATAAGGCGGTTTTCAACCCGTTTACTCTGGGACTGACCACCGCGTTCGTAGGGGGCGAGCAGGCAGCCGGCATGTACGGCGGATACGGCACCGAGGAGAAGAGCCTCGCCAAGCGATTTGGCGCCGCTTACGCCACGCTGGGCGTGGGGGCTTTCATGAGCGACGCTCTGCTGCCTTCCATCCTTCACCAGGACCCGCGCTTCTACTACAAGGCAGACGGCAGCGTCGGCTCGCGCCTGCTCTACGCCATCACCCGTTCGTTCATCTGCAAGGGCGACAACGGACACTGGCAGCCGGACTACTCCTCCATCCTCGGGCACTTAGCCGCGGGCGGCGTCGCCAACCTTTACCTTCCGCAGCAAAACCGCAATGGATGGGGACCCACGCTTGAAAACGGCATGGTCGGAATCGGCTTTGACGTCGTCGCCAATATCCTGCAGGAATTCGTCATCCCGAAATTGACTCCCGCCCTTTCCCACCGCCAGCACGGCCGGCCCTGAGCCGCAGGAAGGGGCGAACGCCACAGCAGAGACTCGCCGCCAGCCCTACCCAATAACCAGGTCAAGCCCGGCAGCTTCAACAAACGCCCGGAATTCGCGGTCGCGGGTAAGAAGAGAAATTCGGCGATCGACGCAGTTCTGGGCAATCAGCGCGTCGCCCAGGCGAGCCTTGCGGCGCTTTGCCAGCACCTTTGCCCGCAACGCTCCTGCCCTTTCCCAGTGACCCGGCCGGATTACAATCAGCGGAACTTCGGCAAGGATTTTCGCCACGCTCACGGGAAGTTTGGGATCGCTCAACAGTTCCGCCAGCACCGCCGGCACCATCAGCACCTGCCGGTCGCCGAGCGCCTTGTCCAGCAGCTCGACGTCTTTGCCCCAGCCGCCTCCGAGATAGGCCATCCAGATGCTTGTGTCGGCGGCGATCATCGGTCAGCCTTCAGCTCCGCCAGATTGCGCGAGAATCGGACCTTGCCGCGCAGACGAGCATAAGTCTCCGACGCCGCCACCAGTTCCAGGCCGGTGCGGACCGTCTGGGTAATGCCGGAGCCGCTGGCCCGTTGCGCCTTCTTCAACAACTCCGGCGGAACTTCCACGGTGATTTTACGAGAGGTTTCCATAGGGGCCATATTACCATATCCAATACCAGCATTGAATATGGTGTGCAGTTGCTTTGTAGCGCAGGCCCTTGCAGATTGCCCGCACGCACCGCAGAAGCCGCGATGGATGCGCCACCCGCGGCTCGGCCCTCCGCAGGCGGTGGCCCGATGCCGTGCCCAGGCGCTCGATGAATTCACCTTGACCTCAGTTCAACCGGATGATAACAAGGAAACGTTACGCAGTCCTGCAGCGAGCATCATTGGGGCCCCTATGACTTTCAACCACTATTCCCTTTTCCCTCCTGCGAAGTTCGGAACGAGAAGACCCTGGAGCTTCCTTGTTTGCTTGATTGTTGTGCTGGCCGGGCTCATTCTATCAGCGCCCGCTCGATCAGATACTCCCCAGACATCAGACTCCGACCGCATGGACAGCCTGGAAAAACAGATGTGGGCGCTGGTCAACCGCGACCGCCGGGACCCCGCGAATGCCGCCGAAACGCGCGGCCGGGCGCGGCCCCTCAAGTGGAACGAGAAGCTGGCTGCGGTGGCGCTGGCCCATTCCCGCGACATGCTCCGGCGCCGGTACTTTGCCCATGTTGACCTGGAGGGCAGGACCCCGACGGACCGCATCAACGCCGCCGGAATTCCCTGGCGCGCTCTGGCGGAAAACATTGCCATGAACAGAACTGTCACGGAAGCGGAAAATGATCTGATGGACGAGCCCCGGTTCCAGCAAAACCATCGCGGCAATCTCTTAAACCCCGCGTACACCGACGTGGGGATCGGGATCGTTCAGGCCCCGAATGGCGACCTCTACATTACTCAGGATTTCATTGCCACTCCGCCCGAACGCGGTGGCGTTGGCGGGGGCCGCTGACAACTCCTTCCTGTGGTGGCATAAGAAACCACCCCCAGGCCAAAAGGTACGTTCGATTACGGCACACGCTAATTGCTCAGACTGTTTCACAGGGTTTCAGCAGTTCGCGCTTTCCGAAGTCCATTGTGCCTAATATATTAGTCATTTTGCTTGTATTTTACAGAAATGCCTATTATATTAGGCAAGTGCTTACTCTGAACTCTCTCGGCGAACAGATATCGGCAAGGCGCAAGAAGCTTGGTATGAGCCAGATTGAACTGGCTCGAAAGGCCTCGATCAGCAGGGCTACGCTCGACGCCCTGGAGAACGGCCGCAGCGGAGAGATGGGCTTTTCCAAGATAACCCGGCTCTTGTCGGCACTCGAGCTCCGCCTGGACCTGCAGGAAGCAGGCTCGCACCGGCCAACTCTGGACGAACTCATGAAAGAACGAGGAACTGAGTGATAAAGGTGTGGAGCGATGGCGCTGAAGCCGGCCTGCTTGACAAGGCCGGTGATCGCGGCAGCTCCTTTGTATATTTGCCGGACACACCCGCCGCGCGGGCGGTCTCCGTCACCATGCCCGTCAGATTGCCATCCTGGGACATCCCTTTCGGCCTGCCTCCCATTTTTGAGATGAATTTGCCCGAGGGTATCCTGCGCGAGCGGCTGCGCCTGGCCTTTGCGAAGGCGACGGGTACGTTCGACGAGTTTGACCTCATCTCTATTGTCGGCCGCTCGCAGGTGGGGCGCATTCGATATACGGGCGGGAAAGAAGATCTGCAGGAGGACGTTCCTTTTCAGTCAGTGGATGAAATCCTGGCGCGGCGGCGCGACGGGGACCTTTTTCGCTACCTGATCGACAAGTTTGCCACATTCTCCGGCATCAGCGGCGTACAGCCTAAAATTCTTGTGCGCGACGAAAAAGCATCCGCTATGCTGACGAACGCAAAGCCGCGTCTTTCCCAAAGCTACCGGGGCGCTACTCACATCGTCAAACTCTGGGACCCGAACGAATACCCACAGCTCGCTGCAAATGAGCGCTTCTGCCTTGCGGTGGCGCAGAAGTGCGGGCTTGAGGCGCCCGCCTACCGGCTGGCTGAGGACGGTTTGGCGCTGGTGATTGACCGCTTTGACCTTCGGCCAGACGGCACGTATCGTGGTTTCGAGGACTTCTGTGTCCTGAATGCCCGAAGAACGGACGAAAAATATCGTGGAAGCTACGAGACATCGATTATGAAGCGGTTCCAGCAGTTCGCCAATTCCACCCACGTCAACGAAGATATGGAGAAACTGTTCACTTTGATTGCGCTCAATTGTGCCCTGCGCAACGGCGACGCGCACCTGAAGAATTTCGGCATTGTTTATGACGATGTTCTCGGCGAAGCACGGCTGGCCCCTGTCTACGATCTTGTAACCACCTCCGTCTACCTGCCCAAAGACAGTATGGCTCTGACCCTCAACGGAACCACCCGCTGGCCAACCGCCAGAGAGCTCCACAGGCTTGGCGAAACTCGCCTCGGAGGCGTGCCTTCCAGGATCAGGCAGATTTTGGGGCGGATCGACGAAGCCATTTCCCAGACGGCGAACGAGATCCGCTCCTACATCGCCCGGAATCCTGATTTTGCTGAAATAGGAGAACGGATGCTTCAGGAATGGGAGCAGGGCGCGTCGCACTCGCTTCGCCTGACCTCGTGACTTCCCGGTTTCCCTTTCTCATCGCAGGGCTGCCGTGGCTACCGATCATCCAGCGCCGTCTCATAGGCCTTCAGCAGTTCGCGTTTTTCGATGTCCCAGTTCAAACTCTCTTCAATCCTCTTGCGGGCGCGCGCGCCGAGCGTGCGCCTTAATTCCTCGGAATCAAGCAGCTCCAGCATCTGCCGCGCAAAATCTTCAGGATCGTTCGGCTCGGCATAGAGCGCCGCATCGCCCGCAGAGCGGCGGCCTTCGGTCAAATCGTAGAGCACCACCGGCAGCCCGAACGCCATGTATTCCAGAATCTTGTTCATGGTGGATTTATCGTTCATGGGGTTTTTCGGATCGGGCGCCACACCAAAATCGGCGGTGGAAAGGCAGGCCCACATTTCGGCGTCGGGCACCCGGCCGGTGAAGGTGACGCATCGATCGATTCCCTTCTCCCGCACCCAGGCTTCGAGCGCCGGCGTCTCAGTGCCCCGGCCGATCAGCACAAATGAAACGTCATCGCGCCCGCCATCCTGCACAATCTGCCGGATGGATTCCAGCAGCAGATCGAGGCCGTCCTGCGCGCCCATCACCCCCACATAAACCACCATCAGCGGCCTGCCGTTTTTCAGCTCGGGCTTCGGCGGTTCGATGCGAAGGTTCTTCAGGTCGGGACAGCTTCTGACGACGAAAGCGCGGCCGGGCTTCATGCCGCCGCGGGTGAGCGCCACTTCGCGATAGGACTCGTTGGTGGCAATGGAAACGGTTGCCGTGCGGTAGGTCAGCCGCTCCGCCAGCGAGACCAGCCGGTAGAACAGGCCGCGCCGGCCGAACTTGGCCTCGAAAAGTTCCGGATTCAGGTCATGGTGGTCAAAGATGAACCGCACGCCGAACAAACGAAAGAACAGCGCCACCAGAAACATGGTGTCGGGCGGGTTGGCGGCGTGGATGATGCGGAAGCGCGTCCGGCGGTAAGCCTTCAGCGCCAGGCGGAATTGCGCAACCAGCGCGATGGCATATTCCAGGAAATACCCGAATGGGCCCGACGCCTCCCACAATCCGTAGCGGTAGATTTCAATCCCTTCGCGCACTTCATACGTCTGCTCAAAGCCGCGGCCCTTGGGGCACACCACCGACACGCGATAGCCCGCCTCGGCCAGCGTGCGCGCTTCCTGCCACATGCGCCGGTCCAGCGGCACCGTCAGGTTTTCAATGAGGATGCAGACGCTAGTGCCGGGAGTCGGGAGTCGGGAGTCGGGAGTCGGAAGCTGCGAGTCGGGAGTCTGCAATGTCCTGCCCTCTTATGAGCCTTTGCTCTGAAGAGATCTGATCAACCCGTGCAACATTTTCCCTACCGCCTCACATTGGTCAAGAACTGGAGCACTGGCCTTTCCGGGGCTTAGGCCGACCCTCTGCGAAAGCAGGACATGGGTTTCAAGTTCCTTCAGGGATCCCTGCGCCACGCGGAGAAATTGGAGGTACTCACCTCGTCCCTCACGGCCATAGGCTTCAGCGATGTTGGCGGGCACCGACGCCGCCGCACGGCGGATCTGGGCCGTCATGCCGTAGAGCTCGTCTTTGGGAAACCCGCGCGTGAGTAGATAGCAGCCTTCAGCCAACGTCATCGCCTCGTTCCACACTCGCAAGTCGCGGTAAGACTTGACGGTTGATTTTTGCACAGACTCTTCCGAATTTTCCAAAGTCTCCTCCAAGCCTCACTCGGTTGTCGCCTTTCCGGTCCCGACTCTCGACTCCCGACTCCCGACTCCCGTTTTTCCTCTCATCCAAAGTTCAAAATTCACCAGCGCCCAGATCTGTTTCTGCCGGTCGCGGACGCCGTCGAAATGCTCGCGCACAAAGTTTTCCATGTTGGCGGCGTTAAAGTAATCGCGGGAGCGCGCGCCGGGCGAGAGCAGCAGATCGGCCACAAAAGAATTCAGCGTTTTTCTGAACCACTCGCCGACGGGCACGGTGAAACCCACCTTGCGCCGCCGCAGCGTTTCCTCGGGAAGGTAGGGCCGCAGCGCCTGGCGCAGCAGCACCTTGGTGCGGAATCCCTGGGTGAGCAGCCGCACGGGAATGCGCGCCGCCAGCTCCACCAGCTTGTGGTCGAGAAACGGCACGCGCTCTTCGATGGAGGCCGCCATGGTCATCTGGTCGCCGCGCAGCAGCAGGTTGTCAGGCAGCCAGATTTTGAGATCGGCATAGAGCATGCGTTTGAGCGGCGGCCGCTCGCGCACCTGCTCGAGATATTGCGCAAACACGTGCGCCGGATGCGCCACGTCCACCTGCTTCAGAAAGTCGGGCGAGAACAGCGCCTCGCGTTCCTGCCGCGAAAACGACGCGAACCAGGTGGCCGAGCGCTCCGCCTCATCCGGAATCGAAAGCGCTTCCAGCGCCAGCCTCACCCGCCGCTGGCGATAGGGCAGCCAGCGCACGATGGCGCCCGTCACCTCCGGCGGAAAGGCCGAGACCAGCCCGGCCAGGCGGTCGGCCGCATACTTCGGATAACCCGCAAAAAGCTCGTCGCTGCCCTCGCCCGCCAGCACCACCTTCACGGTTTCGGCCGCCTTCCGCGACATGCGATAGAGAGCCACATCAGTAGGCTCGGCTACGGGCTCGTCGCGGAAGGCGATCAGCCGCGAAAGCTCGTCCGCCAGGTCGCGCGCCCGCAGCACCACCTCGGTGTGTTCGGCGGAAAACCTGGCCGCCACGCGCCGCGCGTAAGGCAGCTCGCTGAATTGCTTTTCTTCGAAGCCCACGGAAAACGTCCGCAGCGGGCGCACGCCCAGGTCGGACATCATGGCCACGATGGCGGTGGAATCGACGCCGCCGCTCAGGAACACTCCCACCGGAACGTCGGCCACCAGGCGCAGCCGCACCGACTCCCGCAGCGTCTCCAGCACCTGCGCGGCATAATCCTCGGCGGCCAGCGGCGTCTCGTCCTCGCCCGGCAGGTCCCAGTAGCGTTCCTGGCGGATGCCATTCGAGTCGGCCAGGAGAAAGTGGCCGGGAAGCAGTTTGCTGACGTTGCGATAAAAGGTGTGGGGCGCGGGCACATAACGAAAACCGAAAAAGTCATAGACCGCTTGCGGGTCCGTTTCCAGCGGACGCGTGGCCAGTTCGCGCAGCGAGCGCAGCTCGGAAGCAAAGGCCAGCCGCCCGGGCTCGTTCAACCAGTAAAGCGGCTTGATGCCGATGCGGTCACGCGCCAGCAGCAGGCGGCGCCGGCGCCGGTCCCACAGCGCGAAGGCAAACATTCCGCGCAGGTGTTCCAGCAGGCCGGTGCCGTGCTCTTCGTAGAGATGCAGGATGACTTCGGTGTCGGATGCGGTGCGAAACTGGTGGCGGCCCTCCAGCTGCTTTCGCAGTTCGCGATAGTTATAGATTTCGCCGTTGAAGGATATCCAGAGAGTTCCGTCCTCGTTTGAGAGCGGCTGATGCCCGCCGGGAAGGTCGATGATGCTCAGCCGGCGGTTGCCCAGACCGAGTTCGCCGTCCAGGTAAAAACCTTCGTCGTCAGGCCCGCGATGCGCCATGGCGTCGGCAGCGCGCTTCAACCGCGCCGGGTCTGCCGGCTCATGCGTTCCGAAATTCAGTACTCCGCAAATTCCGCACATTCTGGGTCCTGGGTTAAAAAGCCAAATCAACCCAATTCGGATTATTCATGACGCATCAGGGCTCCGTGAAAGGGCACGACTTCAGTCGTGCCGGTGGGGGCGCCTGCAAAGCTCCTATCGGGGCTTCAGAGTCTGTGTGCGAACTTGATTTTTCGCTGATGCTTCACCATCTGTATCGTGTGCG
>Ga0307372_10002351_pt1 | contig 31468 bp, 28 predicted proteins | sample OX1MG_FD_202533 | JGI IMG/M metagenome (GOLD analysis project Ga0307372, IMG submission 202533) | Soil microbial communities from Risofladan, Vaasa, Finland - OX-1 | ecosystem: Environmental > Terrestrial > Soil > Coastal area > Acid sulfate soil | place: Finland: Risofladan, Vaasa | collected... | reverse complement strand
TGCACGACGAGGTCCGCCACCAGGCCATGCACGACGACCTGACGGGGCTCCCCAACCGGGCGCTGGTGCTCGACCGCCTCGAGCAGATGGCCCGCCAGGGCGCCCGGACGTCGGCCGAGGTCGCCGTCCTGTTCGTGGACCTCGACCACTTCAAGGTGGTGAACGACCAGTTCGGCCACGATATCGGCGATCATCTCCTCCGCCAGGTGGCCGACCGGCTCGACGGCTCCCTGCGCTCCGGCGACACCGCCGGGCGCATGGGGGGCGACGAGTTCGTCGTCGTCCTGGGGCCCTCCCTCGAGCCGATCGACGCCAAGGGCGTCGCCGCCCGGCTGCTCGCCACCCTTCAGCTCCCCTTCGAGCTGGGTGCCCCCGACGTCCGCGTGCTGCGGACCACGGCCAGCATCGGCATCGCCGGCGGCAAGGGGATGATCGACCCCCGGGAGCTCCTGCGCCAGGCCGACGTGGCGCTGTACGTGGCCAAGAACGCCGGGCGGGCCTGCTCTCGGACCTACGACGAGTCGATGGCCCGACCATCCGAAGACCTGCTCTCCTTGGAGATGGACGCCCGAAGGGCCCTCGGCGACGGTCAGCTCCACCTGGCATACCAGCCCATCGTGAACCTCGATTCCCTGGTCGTCGAAGGATTCGAAGCCCTCTTGCGTTGGGCCCATCCCGAGCGGGGGTCCGTCTCCCCCGAAGAATTCATCCCGGTCATGGAAGAGGCGGGGTTGATGGAGGCGGTGGGCGCCTGGGTGATCGAGCGGGCGTGCCACGTGGCGGCGGGCTGGCACGTGGCGGGCCACCTGGCGACGCTGTCGGTGAACGTCTCGTTCCGCCAGCTCAACCCCGACATCGTCGGCGTCGTCGCCGACGCCCTCGCCTCGTCGGGGTTCGATCCGACCTACCTGATCCTGGAGCTGACCGAGAGCACCCTGATGCGCGACGTCGACGCGGCCAGCCAGCTCCTGGCCGAGATCCGAGACCTCGGGGTCCGGATCTCCATCGACGACTTCGGGACGGGGTACTCCTCGTTGGCCTATCTCCATCGGCTGCCGGTCGACTGCCTGAAGCTGGACCGGACCTTCGTGACGGCGATCGGGGATCCGGACGACTCCCCGTCGCTCGTGCGGACCATCATCGCCCTGGGGACCCTCCTCGGCCTCGAGACGGTGGCCGAAGGCATCGAGTCCCAAGAACAGCTCGACTACCTGCGCCACCACGGCTGCGAGCGGGGGCAGGGCTACCTGTTCGCCCATCCTCTGGTCCCCGACGAGCTTGGGCCCCACCTCCGCCGATCGCCGACGGCGGCAGAGGTCCTCCCCGGCGGGCTCGGACGGGTCATGGGGGATCCGGTCGCTCGCTGAAATTCACGGCTCAGGGGAGATCCCGGGAGGATCACTGAACGTTGGCCAGGGGGCGATGGCCCGGGACGGGGCCGCCCCCATCATCCGCTACTGGTAATCGCTACTGGTAATAGGGACGTCATGCGGCGTTCACACTGGGCGCGTAGCGTGGGGTTCCATGCCCCGGTACCTGTTGCGGATCTGGCTCCCGGACCGCCCGGGCGCGCTGGGGCTGGTGGCCAGCCGGATCGGGGCGGTGGGCGGCGACATCGTCTCCATCGACATCCTGGGCCGGACGGAGGGCCGGGCGGTCGACGAGTTCGTGATCGAGCTGGCCGGGGCCCATCTGGTGGAGCTGCTGGGCAGCGAGATCCACGAGGTCGACGGGGTGCGGGTGGAGGAGATCCGACCCGTCGCCCCGGAAGGGGCGATGTCCGAGGACTGATCAGTCCGTGGCCCAACCACGGGACCGATCCACCGCCCGGAGCCACGCGGCGAAGGCGTCGTCGGCCGGCTCGGCAGCGAGCTGCGGGCGGTACTCGACGCCGGGGGACCAGAGCGAGGCCAACTCGTCCGTCGAACCCCAGACCCCGGCGGCCAGGCCGGCGAGCGTCGCCGCCCCGAGCGCGGTCGACTGCACGTCGCGGGGACGGGCCACGGGCACCCCGAGCTGGTCGGCCTGCAGCTGCAGGAGCAGTGCCATGGCGGCGGTACCCCCGTCGACCCGCAGCACCGAGACCGGCCGCCCCGCCGCGGCCATTGCATCGACCATGGCGCGCACCTCGAAGGCGATCGACTCCACCACGGCCCTGGCCAGCTGAGCCCGCCCGCTCCCCCTGGTGATGCCGGTGACGGTCCCGCGGGCCCGGGGGTCCCAGATCGGGCTGCCCAGACCGGTGAACGCCGGAACGAAGGCCAGGCCGCCGCTGTCGGGCACCGACTCGGCCAGCGGCCCAACCTCGTCGGGGTTCCCGATGATCCCCAGCCCGTCGCGCAGCCATTGGATGGCCGCGCCGGAGGAGAAGGCCGATCCCTCGAGCGCGTAGGCCAGCGGTCCCCGGGTCCCCCCGAGATCCCCGAGATCCCAGGCGATGGTGGTGAGCAGCCCGTCGGGGGCGGGAGGCGGCTCGGGCCCGGCGTTGACGAGCACGAAGCTGCCGGTGCCGTACGTCGCCTTGGCCGACCCGGCGTCGAAGCAGGCCTGCCCGAACAGCGCCGCGTGCTGGTCCCCGGCGATCCCGGTCACCGGCACCCCCTGCAGGAACCGGGGGAGCTCGCCCGTGCGGCCCGTCCCCACCGTGGCGAGCCCGCCGGCGGAGGGGTGGACCTCGGCCAGCGCCTGCCGGGGCACCCCGAAGAGCTCGCACAGGTCCTCGGACCACTCCCGCGCGTGAATGTCGTACAGGGAGGTCCGCGAGGCGTTCGTCGGGTCGGTGGCGAAGAGCCCCCCGGCGCTCCCCCCGGTCAGGTTCCACAGCACCCACGAGTCGACGGTGCCGAGCGCCAGGTCGCCCGGCCGGGTGGCCCCGGCGAGGCCCCCCTCGCGCAGGAGCCAGGCCATCTTGGTGGCCGAGAAGTACGGGTCGAGCACCAGCCCCGTCCTGGCCCGGATCGCGGGCAGGTGCCCGGCGAGCCGGAGGCTTTCGCATCGCGCCGCCGTCCGGCGGTCCTGCCACACGATGGCCCGGTGGAGGGGACGGCCGGTCCGGCGGTCGAAGGCCACCACGGTCTCGCGCTGGTTGGCGATACCGATCGCCGCGACCGTTCCCCCGGCAGCCTCCATGCGGCCGCCCACCTCACCCAGGGTGGCGACCACCGCCGACCAGATCTCGTCCGGGTCGTGCTCGACCCGTCCCGGGCGCGGGAAGTGCTGTGTCAGCTCGCGGTACGCGAAGTCGACGACGGCGCCCCCCTGGTCGACCGCCGCGGTACGGACCCCGGTGGTCCCCGCGTCGATCGCCAGCACTCGAGCCGTGCCGGTGCCGGCGCCCGTCGCCATGGTGGGGCAGGCTACCGGTGGGCCGGCCCGGGCGCCCGGGTGCTAACCATCGCGAACGGCCATGGAGCTGGGCCGACAGCGGGCGGATTTCGTTGACAGGGGCGTAACTACAGTGCTGTAATGACCACAGCATCTCGTGTCTCTGGGGCACAACGACCACAAGATCTTGTGTGTCGATAGGGAATTGGCACCCGGAACCAGCGCAGAGCCCACGATCAGCCCACGATCAGCAGAGCCCACGATCAGCAGAGCCCACGATCAGAGGAGCACAGCGACATGGCCATCGCACCCCAGCAAGTCGGGATCGGCATCCGCCGCCACTTCACGACCGAGGGCGTGCACCCCTACGACGAGGTCCGGTGGGAGCGGCGTGACTCGCGGATCACCAACTTCCGCGACGGGTCGGTGGCTTTTGAGCAGCTGGGCGTGGAGGTACCCGACACCTGGAGCCTGAACGCCACCAACATCCTCGCCCAGAAGTACTTCCGGGGGACCCTCGGCACCCCCGAGCGCGAGACCTCCCTGAAGCAGGTGGCCGACCGGGTGGTCGACACCCTCACCGCCTGGGGAGAGAAGGACGGCTACTTCGTCGACGACGAGGAGGCCCGGATCTTCAGCGACGAGCTGAAGCACCTCATCATCCACCAGAAGGCGGCGTTCAACTCTCCGGTGTGGTTCAACATCGGGGTGAAGGGGGTACCGCAGCAGGGCTCCGCGTGTTTCATCCTGTCGGTGCAGGACTCCATGGACTCGATCCTCAACTGGTACACCGAGGAGGGGATGATCTTCAAGGGGGGGTCCGGTGCCGGCGTCAACCTGTCGCGCATCCGTTCCTCCCACGAGCTGTTGAAGGGCGGGGGCACCGCGTCGGGTCCGGTCAGCTTCATGCGGGGCGCGGACGCCTCGGCCGGGACCATAAAGAGCGGGGGCAAGACACGTCGGGCCGCCAAGATGGTCATCCTCGATGCGGACCACCCCGACATCGAGGACTTCATCTGGTGCAAGGCGATCGAGGAGCGCAAGGCGCGTGTGCTCCGCGACGCCGGGTTCGACATGGACCTCGACGGTGCGGACAGCCACTCCACCCAGTACCAGAACGCCAACAACTCGGTCCGGGTGACCGACGAGTTCATGCAGGCGGTGATCGACGGGGCCGACTGGGATCTCCGGGCCCGTACCGACGACAGCGTCGTGCGGACGGTGCCCGCCCGCGACCTCTTCCGCCAGATCGCCCACTCCGCCTGGGAGTGCGCCGACCCGGGCATGCAGTTCGACACCACGATCAACTCGTGGCACACGGCGCCGAACTCGGGCCGCATCAACGGCAGCAACCCCTGCTTTCCCGGGGACGCCAAGGTGCACACGGACAAGGGCCTGATCCCGTTTGCAGAGCTCTTCGACCGGGTCAATCGCGGCGAGCAGTTCGCGGTGTACACCCATGATGCGACGAGCATCGGGTCACCGGTGGAGCAGATGGTGGTCAGTTCGCCAGAAGCATTCATGATCACCGGGTACAACGACATCGTCCGGCTCCGCCTCGACAACGGAACCGAGCTCCGCTGCACCCCGGGACATCGCATCTTCACGGTGAACCGCGGGTATGTCGAAGCGCGGCACCTCACCTTTGCCGACGAGGTGAAGCTGCTCGATCTTCCGGCACCGTCGATCAATGCCGACCCGGCCATCCCGGTGTCCTCGGATCCGGACGATTACCGGACGAAGGGCGACCACGGCGGCACGCTGCGGTTTCCCGACCAGTGGTCGGAGGAGTTCGGGCACTATCTCGGTTGGCTGGTCGGTGACGGCAGCGTCTCGGGATCGGTCGTCTCGACCATTTACGGCAGTGCCGAAGACCGCGAGGAGATCCTGCCGTTCCATAGCGAGCTGATCGGGTGGATCAACGGTGGCCGTCTCCCCAAGCTCTCCGAGCAGCCCAACGGCACGGCGCAGATGAGGATGAGCCGCCGGGCCTTCCGGGATTTCCTCGAGGCGCTCGGCATCAAGCCGGTGCACGGCCCGAACAAGGAAGTCCCCTGGGCAATCGAACGAGCCCCCGAGAAGATCGTCGCTGCATTTCTGCGTGGTCTCTTCGACGCCGACGGCTGCGCTGTCGTCGATCGTGTCGGGGGGTCCTCGGTGCAGCTCGGCTCCTCGTCACGACACTTGTGTCTGGGTGTCCAGAGACTGTTGACGATGTTCGGCATCACGAGCAGGATCTATCAGACACGGAAGGCGAACAAGGCGGGGGCCTTCGACTACACGAACACGGCCGGCGAGACCGTGACCTATGGCCACGCCTCGAGCTATTCGCTCCGCATCACATCCGAGTCAGTCGCCCTCTTTGCCGAGCACATCGGGTTCGGTCTCACCAGAAAGGCGGCCCAGCTCCGGGAGATCCTGGTCGGATCGTTGCGGGGCCCGTACCGGACCAGGCGCACCGCTCATCTCCTCGAGCGTTCGAACGAGGGGGTCGAGCTCACGTACAACCTCTCGGAGCCACGCAACCACTCGTACGTGGTCGACGGGGTCGTCGTGCGGAATTGCAGCGAGTACATGCACCTCGACAACTCGGCCTGCAACCTGGCGAGCCTGAACCTCATGAAGTTCCTGGGCGACGACGAGACCTTCGACGTGGCCGGGTTCGAGGCGGCCGTCGCCGTGGTCTTCACCGGGCAGGAGATCCTGGTCGGCAATGCCGACTACCCGACCGAGCCGATCGCCGAGAACTCCCGGCGCTTCCGCGAGCTCGGGATCGGGTACGCGAACCTCGGTGCGCTGCTGATGGCCAACGGGCTGCCCTACGACTCCGACGGGGGCCGGGCCTGGGCGGGGGCCATCACCGCCCTCATGACGGGGCAGGCCTACGCCACCTCGGCCCGCACGGCGGCCCGGATGGGACCCTTCGCCGGCTTCCACCAGAACGCCGAGGCGATGGTGCACGTGTTGCGCAAGCACCAGGCCGAGGCTTCCAAGATCGACGAGGAGCTGGTGCCGCCCGAGATCCTCTCCGCCGCCCAGTCGGCGTGGGACCGGGCGGTCGAGCTCGCCGAGCAGTACGGGGTGCGCAACTCGCAGGCGAGCGTGCTGGCGCCGACGGGAACCATCGGCCTGCTGATGGACTGTGACACCACGGGGGTCGAGCCCGACCTCGGCCTGGTGAAGACGAAGAAGCTCGTGGGCGGCGGCACGATGTCGATCGTCAACCAGACCATCCCGCGGGCGCTCCGCAAGCTGGGCTACTCCGAGGCCCAGGTGGGGGACATCACGGCCTACGTGAACGAGCACATGTCGATCGTCGGCGCGCCGCACCTGAGCGAGCAGCACCTCGCGGTGTTCGCCTGCTCGATGGGCGACAACACCATCCACTACTCCGGGCACGTCCGCATGATGGGGGCGGTGCAGCCGTTCATCAGCGGGGCCATTTCGAAGACGGTGAACATGCCCGAGGACGTCACGGTGGAGGATGTCGAGCAGCTGCACATCGACGCCTGGCGGCTGGGGGTGAAGGCCGTCGCCATCTACCGCGACAACTGCAAGGTGGCCCAGCCGCTCTCGACGACGAAGAAGGCCGCCGGCGGCGACGACGCCCCTCCGGGGTCCGAGGCCGAAGCCAGGGCCCGGGAGGCGGTGAGCCGCATCGCCGAGCTCGAGTCCGCCCTCGCGCACGAGCAGTCCCGCACGGTCGAGCCGATCGTGGTGGGCGCCGTCCGCGAGCGACTGCCCCGGCGCCGGCGCTCCAACACGTTCGCCTTCCGGGTGGCCGACTGCGAGGGCTACGTGACGGTGGGCGAGTACGAGGACGGGCGCCCGGGCGAGGTGTTCGTGAAGGTCTCCAAGCAGGGCTCCACCCTGGCCGGGATCATGGACGCCTTCTCCATCTCCATCAGCCTGGGGCTGCAGCACGGGGTGCCGCTGGCCACCTACGTCCGGAAGTACTCGAGCATGAGGTTCGAGCCGGCGGGGATCACCGACGACCCCGAGCTGCGGATCGCCACCAGCCTGGTGGACTACATCTTCCGACGCCTGGCGCTCGACTACCTGCCCGTCGACGAGCGCGCCGACCTCGGCGTGCTCTCCACCTCCGAGCGGACCCAGCCGACGCTGCCCGGCGTGGAGGAGAGCGCCACCCGGTCGGTGGGACTGATCGACGTCGGCCCAGTGGTCCCCGAGCCCGGAGCCTCCCCGGCGATCCGCCCGCCGGCGGCCACCGCCCGGCCCGGCGACGGGGTACCGACGATCGCCCGGGCCGAGCAGCGCGACGCGCCCTACTGCTACAGCTGTGGCGACGTCATGCAGCGGTCCGGATCGTGCTACGTGTGCGGGAGCTGCGGGACGACGAGCGGCTGCTCGTGAGGTGAACTTTCATCAAGTGACATCCGATTTTGCACCGATGAGTCGCGGACTGCCTCCGGAGCGCCACGGGCCCCGTCACGGCCGCCGATGTCCAGAAGAGCCTGAAGAACCGCTTCACGATGAAGGTCCCACACGCCGTGGTCGAGACACCGTTGAAGCGGGCCACCCGGTAGGGCCTGGCGACCCGTCGGGAAGGCCAGTTCGAGCCCAACCACGACGCGCTGTCCGACACCGTCTCGTCGACCAAGCGCGACGAGCTCCTGCGCTGCTACTCGGCGCTCATTTCAGGGCTGCAGGCGTTCGCCGCCGACAGGTACGAGAAGGTGCTCTCGGAGGCGGCGGCGTCAACTGCCCTGGACGCCTGCGTAGGTGAGTTTGGCGCGCAGACGTTGCTCCAAGGGGTCACCGAGCGGGAGTTCGAGCCGCAGGTGGTTGTCGCCGCCGAGGTCGACCATGTCGTCCACCCCTTCGTGGAAGCGCACAGTGGCGCAGGTGAGCTACGCCCTGGCGCTCTACGAACAGTGCTTCCGTGCACCGATCGCCGACACGTGGCCGCTGTTGCAGCTGGGCAAGCGGGCGTCGCTCAAGAAGCTGTTCGCATCCTTCCGGGACGATGCGCTCGACGACCTGGCCGAGCTGATCGACCTGTTCGTCGAGACTCAGCCGGACCTGCTTGCCGCCAAGGAGCTGGTGTTCAACCCGACGTTCGACGCCAGTCTCCTGCTCGGGGGTGCAGACGGCGACCTCATCGCCGATGGCCGACTGCTCGACATCAAGACCAAGCTCGGTGCCGAGATAGCCAAGACCGACTTCTGGCAGCTCCTCGGCTACGCCCTGGGTGACTTCCGCGATGCCCACGGCATCACTGAGGTTGGCTTCTACTTCTCCCGGCAAGGCGTCCAGGTCACCTGGGACATAGACATGACATAGACACGTTGTTGGAGCTCACGTCCGGCGCCCCGCAGGATCTGGACGCCATGCGCCAGCGCTTCCGGGAAACCCTGGAAGGGCTGGGTACTGCTCGGATCGCGGACCGTGAGGCCCGCCAGGCCGCCCGCAGGGCAGCGTACGAGGCCGGAGTGGCCGACGGCTCGATCGAGCCGATCAACTTCGGTCCCGCCGTCTTCACCCGGGACAGGCCGGCGGAGACGATCAGGCGCACCCTGGCCTTCCGGCCGATGCGCTCGGGCAAGGGCAAGTGGCACGTGGCGTACGCCGACAACCGGTACGTCCGGCGCCCCGCCGGGCTTGAGGCCCCGGACACGACGCCGTCCTGTGGTGCGTGGGGCGTGCTCGACATCTCGGTCAAGTCCGTCAGGCCCAAGGTCGGTTCGGTGCGAGGTGACTGGCCCGGAGCGCTGTGCAGCCGGTGCCTGGACATGACCGGGGACTGCTTCTACCCCGCCAACTTCCACAAGGAGCCCATCGTTGGACCACCGGAGCGGTGGCGATTCCATGAGCCGGCCAAGCGGGGACAGCGGTGGCACATCACGCGGGCCGACTTCTACGCACAGGACGTGGTCCCTGGCGGGGAGACGAAAGGCGTGTGCAATGCCTATGGGGACCTGAAGCCGGCTGGCGAGTCCGTCCCGGTGGCCGGCATTGACGAAGGCGACCCGCGGTACTGCCGGCACTGCTTGCGGATGGTCGCGTTCGGTGGGCACGTGCAGTAGATGCTGCGGCCCTGACCAGGTGCGTTCACGTGGGGCATGGGCCATTCGGCACATCCCCCGAGTAGGTTCCACCCTGCGACACTGGTCCCAAGGCGGAGGACGCATCATGGACACCACAGAGCCGGTACCACCGGTGGTGCCGACCCCGAGTGAGGGGCCGGCCGCCACGGAGAAGGCCCACCGCTGGTACACCAAGAAGGCCGTCTGGATCCCGGTGTTGGTCGGCGTTGTCCTCATCGGTGCGCTCACCGGGGTCCTGGTACACCTCCGGTCGTCGTCCAACCCATCGACCACCGCCAGTGCTTCGGGCGTGACCACCACCGTGCCCGGCCAGGGGGCGGTGGGGACCGGGTACCTGGCCCACGCGTCCGAAGGGGTCATCTTCATCCAGTGGACCCAGAGCGGGACGTACGTCACCGGAACGGCCCAGGTAGACACGCTCTCGGGGACCCCGCCGAACCAGACCGTCTCGACCAAGACGATCTCGGTCTCCGGCCAGCTCCAAGGCTCGACCATCACGCTGACCTTCAACGGCGGCACGGAGGTCTTCGGCACCCTGTCCGGCGGCTCGTTCACGGTGAACTTCCCCCAGTCGGACGGCTCGCTGGCCCCCATCACGTTCTCCGCAGCCTCCGCCTCCGACTTCAACCAGGCGCTGGCCGCGCTCCAGGGCACCACCGGCTCGGTGAACAGCCAGGCGGCTGCCGCCAACCAGCTGGCGGCGGAGAAGGCAGCCATCGACCGGGCAGCAGCCGCTGTCGGCAGCGACATCAACGGGCTGTCCCAGGACGTCAGCTCGCTCACCGGATCACTCGGGCCCTTCACCAAGGACCTGGGGCAGGCCCAGAACGATTTGGCCGCCACCGCCAAGCTCGAGCAGCAGGTCATCGCCGAGGCCCAGGGCGGCACCGACCCGAACCAGGTCTGCTCGGACTCGGACACGGTTGGTTCCGATGCCGACACCGTGGGGTCAGATGGGGACACCGTCTCGTCGGATGCCGACAGCACCGAGAGTGACGCCAGCACCGTCCGCAACGACATCGCCACCTTGCAGCAGGCGTTCGCATCGTTGCAGAACGCCCAGTCACAGCTGCCCTCCTACTCCGATGGCGCACCCACCCAAGGCAGCGTGAACCAGGCGGTGGGGGCGGCCCAGCAGGCGCTCACCAGCACGCTCGCCACGGCCAACGGCTACATCTCCCAGGTGAATGGCTACCAGGCCCAGGCCTACCAGGATGCCCAGGGCGCGGCCCAGGCGGGGGACTGCGCCGGGCCGGCAACGCTGGCCACCCAGCCCTCGATCAGCTAAGACACCAGCGAGTACGCCGGCGACCCAGTACAGGAGCATGGCACCCATGGCGGAGCGGAACACTGAGTTCGAAATGGCCAACTACGACGGTGGGTTCCCGCCCCATCCCGAACCCGAGCCGACCGGGCGGCTGGTACTGACCACCGCCGGCAAGTGGGAACTCCACTACGGCGGCAAGGGGGCGATGAAGCGCAAGCGGTGGATCCATGGTGGCTGGGACCGCTACCCGCTGACCGCCGTCGAGACCGGCCCTACGTCGTGTCACGTCTGGATCGGCGACGTTCAGGACCCCTCCGTGACGGCAGGATTTGCCCTACCCAAGACCTCGGCCGCCCAGTTCACCGAGGCTTTTGACCGCCACAGGGCCAGCCTCGGGGCCAAGGTGGCCCAGGCCCAGGAGCTGCAGGAGAAGGTCGAGTCCGGAGCCTGGTGGCTGCGGGCGGGGGCGTTCAAGGGGCTGGGCTTCACCGAGACACTGCGGGTCCCGGAGACGCACTACCTGGGCGGCTGGCAGGGCCACGAGAAGACGTACACCGGCAAGATGTCGGACAGTAACTCGGTGGTCGTGAACAAGGCCGGCATCAACTACTCCAAGTTCAAGACCGTCTTCACCATCCCCTGGGAGGACATCGTCGGCCTCGAGGTGGAGGGCCCCGATCAGGCCCAGCGACGCCTCACCGCTACCCGGATGGTCGGCCTTGGCGTGTTTGCGCTGGCGGCGCCCAAGAAGAGCAAAATCGCCATGCTGCTGGTGTCCCTGCGCAACGGTGACGTTGCCGTGTTCCAGACCGAGAAGATGACGGCCCTCGAACTGAAGGGGAAGCTGACGCCGGTCAGCAGCCAGGTCAATCGGGCCCAAGACCGGGCGACGTCGGAGGCGCCAGCGGCCGTGACCGACCAGGTGGCAACACCCCCGCCGCCCATGCCGCCTCCGCCCCCTAAGGCGGCCACCCCGGCCCCGCCTCCGCCCGGGACGCCGGCCGGATGGCTGGACGATCCGACAGGTGAGTTTGAGCACCGGTACTGGGACGGGGGCAAGTGGACGGAGCACGTGTCGGCCAACGGGGAACAGACGACAGCGTTCTTGTAGCCCAAGACGTCGCATGCCCCGACGGAGCTGGTGCTGCTGTGATCCGACATCATCGCGGCCGTGCATGTGGAAGAAGGGGCAGATGCGAGTCGCTGGAGCTGACGTCTGGAAGGGCAAGTGGATCGTGGTCGTTCTGGACGACCTGCACTTCGCCCGGGCCTTCATCGAGCCGGAGTTCGCCGACGCGGTGGCCGAGCTCGACGACTGCGTGGCCATCGGCGTGGACATGCCCATCGGGCTCCCGCTGGCGGGGGAGCGCCGTCCGACATCGCGGCCCGGGCCGTCGTCGGTCCCCGGTCCAGCTCGGTGGCCCTACGCCTCCCCTCGAACTCCTGATGTGCGCCTCAGCGGCGAAGGCGAACACGTTGGCCCGAGAACGTGGCTGGCCGGGGATCTCCGCCCAGGCATTCGGGTTGAAGAAGCAGATCCTTGCGGTTGGGGAGGTCGCAGCCGGCGAGAGACGCCGGGCGCATCGGGGCCATCTGGCGGTAGCCGCGTTGCCAGTCTCTGATTCAGGTGACTGGATAGGTGGTCCTCGGACGTGCAGGCTTGGCGGGTTGCACCATGTAGGGGAGCTCAAGTCCCTGACCAGGGCCCCCGTGCATCCCGCCTACCCAGCCACCGATCCAGCGACACTGCCGTATGCGCCGGGGACATGGCCTGACACAGTAGCGTGAGAATCATGAAAACCATGAATTCCGTTGCAACCGTGACGGTGAATGGCTAGGGTGGTTGCATGGAGGAGGCGAAAATGGACGAACCGCTGGAGACTCGCAGGTCGCTGCGGACCGGAGATGTGGCCCGGGCTCTGGGGTTGGCTGCAGCAACGGTCCAGGGGTATGCCCGCGAGGGCAGGATCCCTACGACCCGCACCCCCGGAGGTCAGTACCGGTTCGATCTCGCCGAGGTGCGTCACGTGCTCTTCCCGGTGTCCTTGGTGCCCCTGACGCCACCTGGGCAGTTCGTCGACATCTTCGACACCCCCGCGGTCGTCGTCGCGGGCAGCACGGATGTCCTGGACGAGGGGGCACTTCGCACCGGGGCCCAGACCGGTTTCCACCGGGAAGCGTGGCCGGAGCAGACGCCTGACACCCCAGCCCCGGCTTCGGGCGGATCGGTGGACATCAGGGGGTTCAGGCACCTGAATGCCGCCCGGCGGGCAGCGAGCGTGCTGGCTGACGCGCCTGTGGCTGCCTTCAGCATCCTCCGCTGACGGTGCCCGCAGCAGGCGCTTCCGGCGACCGTCATCCTGGTGGCCCTGCGCAGGGTGTGCTCCAACAGGGCGACCTTGTACGAGGAGCAGCCCATGCCGTGACCGGCATCGGCCAGGACGCAGCCGGGGTCCTCCCTCCCGGTCTCGTGAAGGACGGGGTCCCCGAGGCGACCGGCGACTGGAGTGTTGCCTTCGTCGCCCCAAGCGGGTGGAGCATCGTCCTGAGTCAGGACTGCGATATCGTCCGCGCCGACGACGACGAGCCGACGGTAGAGATTGCCCCCGTGCTCCTGGTTCCCGTCGAGGAGCATGCCAAGTACGTTGGGTCTCGGTACACGGGCCGGTACCTCGCGCTGTCCGAGGGTGCCATACCAGGTCTCGACAACGCCCAGCGGGGACTCGTCGACCTCGCCTGGCGCTCCAGCATTCTCAAGGTGTCGTTCACGCAGGGGCCCGTCGAGTTCAACCGGCCGCTGACGGAGCCGCAGCGCCGTGAGCTTGGGGACTGGCTCGCTGCACGGAGCGGCCGCACCGCCTTTCCGGACGATCTCGTGACTGGGGTGCTCGATCCGTTCGACGCGCTGCGCACGGCACGGACGAAGTCGGCATCGAAGAAGCCGGTCGGCAGTCGGACAGACGTCGAGCGCATCGTCACGTCACCCTCCGCCTGGTACGTCGCCCGGAGGGAGCACCGGATCGTGCTCACGGGCGTCGTCAGTGATGAGTCGTTTACGCGAGCCGGCTGGTCGGAGGAGGACATTGCTGCTGCACAGCCGTTCGACGCCGACGGCGCAAACAAGGAGCCGGCCGGGCCTGTCGTTGTGGCGCTACAGAAGCTGAACACCGAGCTCCTCAGCCGACTGGCCAAGGCCCCGCCGACCGGGTACGAGGTGGCAGTGAGCATCCTCGACCTGCGTGCTGTGTCGGCCGCCGACTTCATGCTCTTGCGCCGGTTGGAGCGCTGAGCGCTCCGCGCACACCCTGGCGGGCTACTGCGAACGACCGGTGTCCGGACTCCGCTGGCCCGCTGTGGCAGCATGGGCACGGATGGACCCAAGGTCTTCGACACGGAAGAACCGGAGCGCATCTCGCGGGCTGCACGTCGAGGCGTCCCGTGAGTCGTCGTGGCCGTTCGGAGTTTCCATGCACTCAGCATCATCGATCTCTCGGCCAAAGAGTCATCCGAATTCGGGCCAAGGGACATGCCGGGTTTCCCCGGATGCTGTGTCCCGGCGCGTCAAGGTCATCGGCCACCTCAAGGGCCGGCAGCTCGGCGACACCGACCTCGTCGAGTCGCTAGGCGCGGGCGTGATCTGAATGTCTTGGCGCAAGCTCGCCGGGTTGGGGGGCCTGGCTGCAGTTGTCTACGGACTTGGTCTGCGCCCTCGATTGGTCCGCTGGGGGGCCACCGAGGATGAAGTGGCTCGGACCTACCCCGGACGTGAGCTGATCCCAGATGGCACGCGAGCTGCGACCATGGCCACCACGATCGAAGCGCCACCGGCGCAGGTTTGGCCTTGGCTTGTCCAGATGGGCTGGGACCGAGCCGGATGGTACTCCTGGGATCGCCTGGATAACGGAGGTCGTCCCAGTGCTCATGAAGTCCACTCCGAGTGGCAGCACGTCTCCGTCGGAGACCGCTTGTCGGCCTGGTCACCCGGTGGCCCAATTGACGCGTGGGAGGTGGTGGCGCTCGAACCTCGACGATTCTTGGGATTGCGCGGCTTGACGGATCTCCGTGGCCGGATGCTCGACCCAACTCAACTACGCCCGCGGTTTTTCATGGATGGCCTGTGGGGCTTCCTCTTGGAGGAGCTCTCTGGCGACCGGACGCGTCTTGTGGTCAGCGGATACCAGTCCATTCGTCCCCGTGGTCTGGAACGCTTTCTCAACTTCTGGGTCTACCCCCCGGTTCACTGGACGATGCAGACGCGTCAGTTCGCGAACCTGATACGGAACATCGAACAACCAGGTATCGGCCTCCACCAAGTACGAACGGCGTCGGCCACCTGACTCGCTTCGAGGGCCAGCTTCAGGTGAGCGGCGGGTTCACCGGGCATGGAGCGACGACGATCACTGCCGATGACCGTCCCGTACGGCCGGATGGGTGGACAGAGGGTCGGGGGTTCCAGCGAGCCTGGACTTCAGGACCTCCGCAGGACCCTCGCTGCGACATCGAGGCGCTCGGGCACGACGCTCCACCAGACCCATCGCCCACGCTTCTCTCCGACGATCAACCCGGCCTCAGCGAGGATTTTGGTGTGGTGCGAGATCGTGGGCTGGCTGCGCTCCAGGGGACCTTCGAGGTGGCAGCCGCATGCCTCGCCCTGTGCTGCGACCATCGAGAAGAGCCGGAGGCGCACGGGGTCACCGAGTGCAGCGAAGATGCTCGCAAGGTCCTCTGCCTCTGACGCCGAGAGGGACTCCCCTGTCATCGGGGTGCAGCTCAGCTGGCTCGTTGCGTCCTGGGGCTTCGTCGCAACCTTCACCATGAGCCCACCTTTCATTGACATCTATCGATGGATAGACCATACTGGTCGTATCGACATCTGCCAATCTATCTGGAGGTCCCCATGTCGCGTGTGCAGCTTGCTCTGAACGTCTCTGATCTTGACGAGGCCATCGACTTCTACTCCCAGCTCTTCAACACCGAGCCGGCCAAGCTGCGGCCTGGGTACGCCAACTTCGCCATCGCCGACCCCCCGCTCAAGCTCGTCCTCATGGAGGTCGCCGACGCCCGAGGCACCGGGCCCGCTGGTGCGCTGAACCACCTGGGCGTGGAGGTGGAGACCACCGGCGAGGTGACTGCCGCGACGGGGCGCCTGAGCGACGAGGGTCTGGATACCGAGGTCGAGGACCAGACGACCTGCTGCTACGCCGTTCAGGACAAGGTCTGGGTCAACGACCCCGACGGCGCTCCGTGGGAGGTCTACACGGTGCTCGCCGATGCCCCTGCCGAGTCAGGGGTCTCCGGTGACGGCACCTGCTGCATCCCCGAGGCCATCCAGAGCGTTCCCTTGAAGGTCGGAGCCCCGACGGCCAGCCAGTCCTCCTGCTGCTGATCAGTCGATCAGTCGATCCGTCACACAGAAGGGCGAGAGATGAGCGATACGGCTTCCGGGCAGATGACGGAGGTGAGCGAGCACGAGGCGCCGGTTATCGCCCAGCTGTCGTTCCTCGACCGGTTCCTGCCGCTCTGGATCCTCTTGGCGATGGCCATTGGGCTCGTGCTCGGCCGGGCCATCCCCAGCCTGAACACCCGCCTCAACGCGGTCCAGGTGACTTCGGGGACATCGCTGCCGATCTTCATCGGTCTCCTGGTGATGATGTACCCGGTGCTCGCCAAGGTTCGCTACGACGAGCTCGGCACGGTGACCCGGGACCGGCGGCTGCTGGTCTCCTCGCTTGTCATCAATTGGGTGATCGGGCCTCTGGTCATGTTCACGCTGGCGTGGCTGATGCTGCCCGACCTCCCCGCCTACAGGACCGGGATAATCATCGTCGGCCTCGCCCGCTGCATCGCCATGGTCCTCATCTGGAACGAGCTCGCCCGCGGTGACCGGGAGGCCGCAGCGGTGCTGGTAGCCCTCAACTCGCTCTTTCAGGTAGTCGCCTTCGCCCTGCTCGGCTTCTTCTACCTCAAGGTCCTGCCAGGTTGGCTCGGGCTCAGCACCGCGGGGCTGGACCTCTCGATCTGGAAGATCGCCGAGACCGTCGCCATCTTCCTCGGGATCCCGCTCGTGGCGGGCTACCTGACCCGAACGGTCGGTGAACGAAGACGAGGTCGGGAGTGGTACGAGACCAAGCTGATCCCCCGCATCGCTCCCTTCGCCCTTTATGGGCTGCTTTATACGATCGTCATCCTCTTCGCCCTCCAGGGCCACACGATCACGTCGCGCCCTGCAGACGTCGCCCGCATCGCGCTGCCACTCCTGGCCTACTTCGCCATCATGTGGTTCGGATCGTTCGCGTACGGCAAGGCGATCGGGCTCCCGTACGAGCGGACGGCCACGCTGTCGTTCACTGCAGCCGGCAACAACTTCGAGTTGGCCATCGCAGTGGCCATCGGCGTCTTCGGCGTCACCAGCGGCCAAGCGCTCGCCGGTGTCGTCGGACCGCTCATTGAGGTTCCGGTCCTCGTCGGACTGGTGTACGTGTCCCTCCGGGCCAAACGCCACTACAACTCGTCGTCATCTCAACCAACATTGGAGGCACGGTGAGAGACGAAAGGCCAGTCGTACTGTTCCTCTGCATCCACAACTCTGGACGCAGCCTGGCTGCTCGGGTCCTCCTCGACCACTATGCGAACGGGGACATCCGGGTCGAGTCCGCAGGCTCCGAGCCCGGCAACCAGCTCAACCCCTCGGTCGTGGCGATCCTGGAGGAGCGGGGCCTCGACGTCTCCAAGGACTTCCCGAAGCCACTGACCGACGAGACCGCCCGCGAGGCCGACGTCATCGTGACCATGGGTTGTGGTGACACGTGCCCGGTCTACCCGGGCAAGCGCTACCTCGACTGGGAGCTCGTGGACCCGGCCGGTAAGCCCGTCGAGGAGGTCCGCCCCATCATCGACGACATCGATCGACGGGTTCGCGACCTTATGGCTGAGGTGCTCTAGCCGGACGATCTCCCCTCGATCACGGGGGAGACATAACCGGCTGTCTGCACACCCACCCGGCATCTCCGAGGTACTCGTGTGACCTTTGGCTCTAGAGATCTGCTGACTTCGGGCGTACGGTTCCCAGTGGCGCCATGGTATGGGGCGCCGGGTTGAGTGCAAGGGGGCGGCCCGTGGAGACCGTGTTCGTGAATCCCGAGCGGTGCATCGGCTGTCTGCAGTGCGAGTTGGCATGCGCCGTGGAGCACTCAGTCAGCCATGATGGGGCCGTCGCGTTCCTCGAGACGCCGATCCCCCGCAAACGCGTGCACGTCGAACCCGGTCCGATGTTCGGGCTCTCGTTCCCTAATCGGTGTCGGCACTGCGATCCTGCGCCGTGTCTGGGCGTCTGCCCGACCGCAGCGATCACCCGTGACGTTGAGAACGGCGTGGTACTTGTGAACCCCAAGCGCTGCATCGGATGTGCGATGTGCGCGGTGGTATGCCCCTTCGACGTGCTGACCTTCTACCCCTTGGCCGACGGGCCGGGACCGGCGACCTCCGTGGCTGTGAAGTGCGACGGGTGCGTCGAGCGGCTAAATGCCGGCGAGGAGCCAGCGTGCTCCGAGGTCTGCAAGGTCGATGCGCTGGTCTTCGGTGAGCTCAACGAGCTGGTGGCTGCAGGACGGCTGCGCCAGACGGGCGCAGTCCTGGCCGCCACAGCGCAGACGCTCAGTGCACCGAACGTGCCGGACCCCCTCGCCGGATGGCGACAATGGGGCGAGGCCATGGCGAGCGCTGCCGACGCGGCGGGCGAGGTCAACCGACGGAGCGCCTCTCCCGGCGCGCGTCAGGAGAGTCGTCTCGGGAGCATCGTGCCAGAGACGACCGAGAGCGAAGGAGGGCCACGATGAGCAGAGCGACCCCCAAGGATCGAAATGAGCGGCTCACGATCAATGAGGACGCCCAGGCGATGATCGACGTGGCCCGTGCGGAGGGCATCGACACCGTCTGGGATCGCCTGGCGGCCCAGCAGCCGCAGTGCGGCTACTGCTCTTTGGGGTTGAGCTGTCGGAACTGCGCGATGGGTCCGTGCCGCATCGACCCGTTCGGGGAAGGCCCGCAGCGAGGCGTCTGTGGTGCCGATGCCGATGTCATCGTGGCCCGGAACCTCGGACGGACGATCGCAGCCGGCGCGTCTGCGCACGCGGACCACGGCAGGGACATCCTCGAGACGTTCGGCTCCCTGGCTCGTGGCGAGACCACCGGCTACGCGATCGCGGACGAGACGAAACTGCTGAGCATCGCGGCGGAGCTTGGTGTGTCGACGGAGAGCCGGTCCATCCGGGAGGTGGCGATCGAGGTGGCGGATGTCCTGATGGGCGACTATGGCTCGCTCAAGGGGTCTCTCTCGTTCGCCCAGCGCGCCCCCGAGGTGAGGCAGGCGAAGTGGGAGTCGCTCGGGATCACGCCGAGGGGTGTCGACCGCGAGAATGTCGAGATGCTGCACCGCACCCACATGGGGGTGGACAACGACTACGTGAACACCTTGCTCCACGGGCTCAGGACCGGACTCTCCGACGGATGGGGCGGATCGATGATCGCCACGGAGCTCTCCGACGTCATGTTCGGGACCCCGAAGCCGGTTACGGCGGAGGTCAATCTCGGCGTGCTTCGAACCGACCAGGTGAACATCGCCATGCACGGGCACAACCCGATGCTGTCGGATGTGATCGTCACCGCCGCGCGGGACCCTGAGGCGCTCGAGCTGGCACGCTCATATGGGGCCACCGGGATCAACGTGGTCGGCCTCTGCTGCACGGGCAACGAGCTGCTGATGAGACGGGGGATCCCCATGGCGGGAAACCACCTGATGCAGGAGCTCGTTCTGATCACGGGGGCACTCGAGGCCATGGTGGTGGACTACCAGTGCATCATGCCCGCCGTGGTTGAGGTGGCCAAGTGCTACCACACCCAGGTCATCTCGACGGCAGACAAGGCGAAGTTCTCTGGTGCCACCCACGTCTCGTTCGATCCCAAGCGCGGCGCCGAGATCGCCACCCAGATCGTCCGGATGGCCGTGGAGGCTTACCCGAACCGCAACCACGAGCGCGTTCGGATCCCGGTCAAACCGGTGCGGATGATGGGCGGCTTCTCCGTCGAGGCGATCCTGGGCGCCCTCGGGGGCTCGCCAAAGCCGCTCGTCGACGCCATCGCGGCGGGGACCATCCGGGGGGCCGTCGCCGTCGTGGGCTGTAACAACCCCAAGCTGCCCCAGGATCTCGAGCACATCGAGCTGACCCGTCGCCTGATCGAGAACGACATCTTGGTGCTGGTGACCGGGTGTGCTGCGGTCGCCAACGGCAAGGCCGGCCAGATGCTGCCTGAGTCTGCGGCGCTGGCGGGACCTGGGCTGCGTTCGGTCTGTGAGGCGCTCGGGATCCCGCCGGTCTTGCACATGGGCAGTTGCGTGGACAACAGCCGCGTCATGGTCTTGGCCGCCGCCTTGGCCGACTACCTCGGCGTCGACATCGAGCAGTTGCCGCTCGCCGGTGCGGCGCCGGAGTGGTACTCGGAGAAGGCGGTGGCCATCGGTGTTTACGTGGTGGCTTCGGGGATCACCACGGTGCTGGGCGTCCAGCCGCCGATCTTTGGGAGTCCGAACGTAGTCGACCTCCTGGCCAACGGCCTCGACGGCGTTGTCGGAGCGAAGTTCGCGGTCGAGCCGGACCCAGCGAAGGCCGCCCTTCTGATCCGCCGCCACATCGAGACGAAGCGGCAAGGATTGGGCCTGCCATTCGTCGAGCCCGACGAGGTACGCGCCGTCTCGGCGGGCGCACTTGCCGGCATCGGTTCGGAGCGTTGGGACAATGTGTGAAACCTGTGGAGAACACGGTTCGGCTGCCTCACCCTCGGAGTTGACAGCGCTCCCAGGCGGGACCCGGATCGTCGTGGTCGGCAAGGGCGGTGTCGGCAAGTCGACGCTCAGCGCATTGATGGCTCGTGAGTTGGCTCGTCGGGGAGTAGGTGTCGTCGCCGTCGATGCCGATGAGCAGCGCAACCTCGCTGCCACCCTTGGTCTCGCCCCGATCGAGATTTCCGAGATCGTCCCTGTCGCCGAGAATGCCGACTACGTGGAGGAGAAGACCGGTGCACGCCCCGGTGAGGGGTCGGGGTCGATGCTCCGCCTCAACCCCGAGACGACGGACCTCGTGGATCGACTCTCGGTATTGGCTCCGGACGGGGTGCGCCTGGTCGTCATGGGTGGAGTCGCACAGGCCGGTGGGGGCTGTCTCTGTCCCGAGACGGCGCTGATCTCGGCGGCGGTCGCCGGGATGCACGTGCACTCCGAGGACGTTGTCGTCATGGATACCCATGCCGGCGTCGAGCACTTCGGGCGCTCCCTGGCACGGGGCTTCGACACCGCCCTCGTCGTGGTGGACCCCACCTTCAATGCGGTTCAGGTGGGGATCGAGTCGGCCCGACTGGCGGCGGAGCTGGGGATCGACTCGATCCATCTGGTGGTGAACCGTTCGAGGTCGGACGACGATCTCGAACGGGCGTTTCGTTACGTGGTCGACCTCGGAGGATTCGCCTTCGCATCCATCACCTCTCTGCCGTTCGACTCGTCCGTGCTGACGTGCGAGCCGAGCGTCGACCGGCTACTCGAGGGCTCGGCCTTCGCCGACGCGGTGGTGGGGCTGGCGGAGAGACTGCTGCCCGGAGTGGTGAGCGCCGCTGGGGCAGCCCCCTGATGCGGGCCGTCGTGATCGGGACCGGGCCGGCAGGGATCACGGCGGCGATCACGCTGCGCCGACTCGATCCCACGGGCTCGGTGGTGGCGCTCTCGACGGAGCCGTTCGCGCCCTACTCGCCGCCGGCCATGGCCGACCACTTTCTCACTGGGCGCGAGGACACCCTCTTCTGGAAGGAGCGCGACGTGGCTGAGCGCTTCGGGATCGACGAGCGCCGAGCCGCTCGAGTCGTCGGCGTCGACACTGATTCCCATGAGGTGGAGCTCTCCGGCGGAGAGCGCATCGGGTTCGAGGGCCTCGTCGTGGCGTCGGGCAGCCGCGTGTACGCCCCCCTTGACGGAGCCGACCTGCCAGGCGTGCTCGACTTCAAATCACTGAGCGCAGCCACCGAGCTGATCGAGCGGGTTCGCCGGGGTGAGGCGAAGAGCGCCCTCATCGTCGGGAACGGCTTCATCGGTATTGAGCTCTCGCTCCTCCTGGCTGACCTGGGGGTGGACGTCACGGTCATCGGTCGCCGCCGCTGGGTGATGCCGCGGGTGCTCGATCCGGTCACCTCGACGATCGCCGAGACTGCCCTCAAGGCCAGGGGCGTGACCCTCAGGCTCGGGGTGCAAGCCGAAGCGATTGTCGGGGACAGCACGGCAACTGGTGTCAGGTTGGCCGATGGCAGTCGACTCGACGCTGATTTGGTCGTCGCGGCCACCGGGGTGAAGCCCCATACGGAGTTCCTCGAGGGCACGGAGATCCAGACCGGATGGGGGATTTACGTCGATGACGGTCTGGCGACGTCGGTTCCGGGAATCGTCGCCGCCGGAGACGTGGCCGAGGCGGCGGACTGGCGCACCGGTGAGCGATACGTGCACGCGATCTTCCCCAATGCGGTGACCCAAGCACCGATCGCCGTGGCGAACCTGCTCGGTGCTGGGCTCCGCTACGACGGTGCCGAGGCGATGAACAGTCTCAAGCACCTCGGCGTCCCGATCGTGGCGATGGGATCGATCGCCGATTTCGACGAGGTGCTCCGCTGGCAGGACGGCGGCGACGTGCGTGCGGTCTACCTCTCGGACGGCCGCGTGGTCGGAGCTCAGCTGGCGGGGGACATCAGCGCGGCGGGCGTCTACCACTCGCTGATGATGCGGCGTGCTCCTGTCGATCATTACGGTCCTCGGCTGGTTGAACCCGGTTTCGGGATGGCGGACGTCGCCTTCGATGCCATGAGGTACGGTCCGCCAGATCGGGCATCTCCGATTTGCTGCTCGGGTCGGTAGCGGAGAGCTCCGTGGCGAGGACGTGACCGCCGGGAGTCAGACTGTGACCTCCGAGCCATCCGTCGTGGACCCGTCGCTGACCGAGCATCGTGTAGAATCGGGTCCGCTAGCCGGAGCCGGCGGCATCCCGTGGCCGGTCGGTGCACGGGACCGGAAAGTGAACCACCCGTCGATGGAGGGTGTCGTGGCTACGTCGTCGTTGGGGATGATCTCGGCGGACTCGCACGTGAACGAGCCACGGGACCTCTGGAGCGCCAACCTTCCGGCCCCGATGCGCGCCCGCGCGATGCGGGGCATCCAATCGACCGAGGACGGGGGCTGGTCGCTCATCCTCGACGGTTCGCACATCGGGAAGGCGGGCACGTCCGAGGTGGATCGCCTGGCAGCGACCGAACCCGGGCACCGCCTGGGGGTCATGCGGGAGGAGGGCATCGCCGGCGAGTGCATCTTCCCCACCATCGGGCTGTACGTCTGGATGCTGCAGGACCCGGAGGACGGCAGGATCTCGTGCCGGATCTACAACGATTGGGTCCACCAACAGCTCGAGCGCCAGTCCCCACGGTTCAGGTGTGCCGGCATCGTCCCGACGTGGCGGATCGAGGACGCGCTCGACGAGGTCGCGCACATCGGCGAGCTCGGGCTGGGCGCGGCGATGCTCCCGACCGTGGCGGAGCCGTCCTACAACCACCGCCAATGGGAGCCGCTCTGGGAGGCGATCGAGGCGGCGGGGCTCCCCGTGGTGATGCATCAGGGCACCGGGCACAGCATGATCTGGTACCGCGGCCCCGGGGCGACGGTGGCGAACCTCTTGGCCACGCAGTCGATCGGGCCGAGGACGGCCACCCTGCTCGCCACGTCCGGCGTGCTCGAGCGCCATCCCGACCTTCACGTCGTCTTCGTCGAGTACAACGTGGGCTGGCTGCCCTGGGTGATGGAGACCATCGACTACTACACCGAGTCCTTCGAGCGTTACGGGACGACGGAGAACATGGGCTCGGGGCGAACCGCCGGTGTGAACCGTCCGCCGAAGCCGGCCATCACGCCGAAGCTCGAGGAGAAGCCGAGCTTTTACGTCCGTCGACAGGTCCACGCGACGTTTCAGGACGACCCGGTCGGCATGCAGAACATCAATATCACCGGACCTGACGCCCTCCTCTGGGGCTCGGACTACCCCCACGAGGAGGGTACGTACCCTCATTCGCGAGACACGGTGGACCGACTCGGTGCTCCGCTCGGGCCCGGCGTCGCCGAGAAGATCTTCCGGGACACGGCGGCCGGGCTCTTCCGTTTCGACCCGGCCGTCCTGGCCTCCCCGGCGTAAGCCGAGGCCGTCCTGGCCTCCCCGGGCACCCGGGTCACTGCGGCCGGAGGATGCCCTCCTGCACGAAGGAGGCGACGAGCCCCCCCTGCCGGTCGTGCACCGTGCCCTGGCTGGTGAAGCGGCCGTCGCCGATGGTCAGGGGCGTCGACGACAGCAGGAGCCACTCGCCGACCGGAGGGCGGTGGAACCACAGGGAATGACTGAGCGTCCTCGACAGGTACTCGGAGCCGCCCTCCGAGCCCTTCGGGAACGGTGTGAAGATCACCATGTAGTCGGACACGAAGGTGACGGCACAGGACTGCACGAGCGAATCGTCGGCGGGCAGGTCGGGAAACCTCGCCCAGTAGGGGTGGGCGGTCTCGCCCACCAGCCGGTCGAAGGGCGTGACCGGGCGGATCTCCATGATCTCGGGCACCGGCAGCAGGGGGTTCGTCGGGTCGAGCGTGTCCGGGGCAGGCGCGTCGGGCAGCTCCGCGTGCTGGCGGTCCTCGCCCGGTTCCGGAAGGTGGAAGGTGGCCGTGACCTCGGCCACCGTCCGGTCGGCCTGGGTGAGGGCCACCCGGCGGATGGCGAAGGAGCGGCTGTCGTTGACCCTCGTCACCAACAGGTCGAGCTTGGGACCCCACGCCCCGGGCCGGAGGAAGAGGGTATGGAGGGACTTGGGCACGAACGCGGCGTCGGTGGTCCTGGCCGCCGCCTGCAGGCCGAGGGCCATCGTGAAGCCCCCGAACAGGAAGCCCTCTCCGGGCGGCGTGGCGACGAAGTGGTCGGCACCGTCGGCGCCGGGTGGGCCGGTGGTCAGATCGAGCATTCGGACGAATCGGTTGGTCATCAGGGGGGGAGTCTCGCGCACCGGTGCCCGGCCCGAAGGCATCAGGGGAGTGACAGGCCGGCGGCCAGTGCGGCCCCCAGCTCGCGGCACGCGGCCAGGTCGTCGGGGCCGGGCCGGCCGGTGACGACCAGCGGCGGCTGTGCTCGTCGCCACCCCAGTCCGGTGGTGATGGCTTCGACGGCCCGCAGCGCCCCGGTGGCGTCGTCGTTGGCGTGGAGGTACACGCCGAAGGGCCTGCCCCTCGTCGCCTCGAGGCAGGGGTAGTAGATCTGATCGAAGAAATGCTTGAGGGCCCCGGACACGTACCCGAGGTTCACCGGGCTGCCCAGGAGGAACCCGTCGGCGGCCAGGACGTCCGATGCCGTTGCCGACAGCGCAGGCCGGTCCACCAGCTCCACACCTTCGATGGCGGGGTCCCGGGCGCCCTCGCCGGCCGCCAGGGCCATGGCGTGCATGTTCGGGGACGCCGTGTGGTGCACGAAGAGCAGCCGGGTCACGGCGGGCGGTCGAGAGAGCCCGGGAGGTCAGGCCGTCAGGCCTGGCGCCCTGGGGAGGGGCTCCACCCAGTCAGCAACCGGAGCTCTCCCCGTGCACTCGTCGCAGACGTACCCTTCTGCCCGGAACCGGGTGGGCCGGATCTGGCCGCAAGAGGTGCAACGGTGCCCGAAGTACACGATCTTCTCCGCCGGCGGGGGCGGCACCGCCAGCAGGCTCAACCGCTGCCGGGCGGACTCGCTCAGGTGCCAGCTGCCGTCGGATGGGTCGAGCTCCACCAGCCCGAAGTCCAACAGCTCCCGAAGGAGCGGGTCGAGCTGACCATTGCTGTGGGGATCGTGCACGCCATCTCGCATTGCCCACCTCCCGGATCGGGAACGCCTGGCAACAGGATCGCGCCAAACCCGCACCGATTGCTGTCAGGGGTGCCCGTCGAGATCGCCGCGGGAAGGGCGCGAATCCGGCCCGGAGCTGCACGAGGACCTCTGAGCTGGCGTTTCACGGCGACGTCTCCGCCGGCGGAATGGCAGAATCCGCCCCGGCAGGCACATGCTGTACTCGCAGAGGGTGCCGGGGGTGGGATCATTTGCGCAGGGAGCTCCGGAGCGGCCGGAGTGGATCCCGGCCCGACCGGCGGACCGACCACGTGACGACAGACGAGAGGGCGATGGCACGGAGGCAGATCGATCCGAAGATCAGCGTCAGCGTGGTGTACGTCCTGGCCATGTTCATGGCGATCATGGACATCACCATCGTGAACGTGGCACTGCCCACGATCGGCCGCGAGTTCTCCGTCCCGCCCGCTCAGGTCGATGTCGTCGTCACCAGCTTCCTCGTCAGCCTGGCGGTGTTCATCCCGGCGTCGGGCTGGCTCGGCGACCGCCTGGGGACCAAGCGCGTCCTCCTCAGCGCGATAACCATCTTCACCGTCGCCTCCGCCCTGTGCGGGCAGGCCCACAGCCTCACCGAGCTCGTGATCTTCCGGATCCTGCAAGGCGTGGGTGGCGGGATGCTCACGCCGGTCGGGATGGCGATGCTCTACCGGACCTTCCCGCCTGCCGAGCGGGTACGCGCCGCCCGGATCCTCATCATCCCGACGGCGTGCGCGCCGGCGCTCGGTCCGGTGGTCGGCGGGCTCCTCGTGACCCAGCTCTCGTGGCGCTGGGTCTTTTACGTCAACCTGCCCATCGGCGCCGCCGCCGTGCTCTTCGGCCTGTTCTTCCTGCACGAGCACCGTGAGCCCGAGCCGGGGCGCTTCGATGCCGCCGGCTTCGTGCTGTCGGGGGTGGGGTTCGCCTCGCTGATGTACGCGGTGAGCGAAGGGCCGGCGAAGGGTTGGGCGTCGACGCAGATCATCGTGTCCGGGCTCACGGGCCTGGTGCTGACCGCCACCCTGGTGTGGTGGGAGCTCCGCACCCCCGAGCCCCTGCTCGATCTCCGCCTGCTGAGAGACCGGCTGTTCCGGACGACGTCGCTGGTGATCGTCTTCGGCATGGCGGCGTTCCTCGGCAGCCTCTATCTGGTGGCCCTCTTCTTTCAGTACGGGCTCGGCAAGTCGGCGCTGGTCTCGGGATTGAGCACGTTCCCCGAGGCCATCGGGGTGATGATCGGTGCCCAGATCGCCGCTCGCGTCTATGCCCATCTGGGACCCCGCCGGGTGATCGCAGCCGGGCTGACCGGGGTGGCCGGGGTGACCGCGCTGATGAGCCTGGCCGACCACGGCACCACCCTGTGGTATATGCGGGTGCTGTTGCTGCTCCTCGGTCTCTGCATGGCGCACGTGATGGTCCCGTCGCAGGCGGCGGCGTTCGCAACGATCTCCCCGGCCTCGACGGGCAGGGCCTCGGGGTTCTTCAACGCGACCCGGCAGCTCGCGAGCGCTCTCGGTGTGGCCATCCTGACCACCGTCTTCGCGGCGGCCGGCATTCACGCCGCCGGAGGAGCAACCGGGTCCGATCTCACCGGGTACCACGTGGCCTTCCTGACCGCCTCGGGGATCGCCCTCCTCGGTGTGCTCGCGGCATTCCTCATTCACGACGCCGACGCCGTCGGGACCATGCGCACCGGCAAGACGTCGGCCGGTGAGCGGGCCGGAGCGGCCGTGCCCGACGAGCTCGTCGTGGCCGGGAAGGCCTCGGCGGACCTGGTGGCGCCCGATGGTGCCGGTGACGACCAGACCGTCCTCGCGAACGGGAACCGGGCGCCGGCCGTGGTGCTCCCGGGTCCCGGCGACTCCTCCTGAGCCCGCCGCAGGCTGGCACCGCGGGGCGCGTCGATATACATTTGTCCGCGGTGCAAATGCATTCCGGGCCGGAACCGGCGCTCGGAACCGGGCGCTCGGAACCGGCGCTCGGAACCGGGCGCGGAGAGCCGGTGGGAGATCCCGGCCATCACGTGAAGGCATCCGAAGGGCACTCCGACCCCTTCGCACGGCAGGGTGCAGGCTCAACGACGGGGTGAGGGGGTTGGACGGGTGGATCTGGGACTGAGTGAGGATCAGGAGCTCCTGCGCGAGACGACGGCGCGGTTCATTCAGGCCCGGTGCCCGCTCCAAACGGTGCGCGAGCTGTCCGAGACCGACACGGGAGCCGACGCCCAGTATGCCCGGCAGGCGGCCGAGCTCGGCTGGTTCGCCATGCTCGTGCCCGAGCAGGACGGCGGGGGGAGCGTCTCGGGTCGCGGGGTGGTCGACGCGGCCATCGTCGCCGTGGAGCGGGGACGGTATCTCCAACCGTCCGCGTTCGTACCCGGGAACGTGGTCGCCTGGGCGCTCGGCGCCCAGGGCAACGAGGACCAGCGGGCAAAGGTCCTGCCGGCGATCGTCGGGGGCGAGACGGTCGTCACCTGGGCCCTGGCCGACCCGTCGGGGAGCTGGGAGCCGGGCGCCGGGGTCCGGGTCGAGGAGCGGGGCGGCGGGTTCTCCCTGAACGGGACCAAGGGGCTGGTTCAGGATGCCCATCTCGCGGACTGGCTCCTGGTCACGGCCGGGTCCGAAGGGTCACTCACGCAGTTCCTGGTTCCCGGCGACGCGCCGGGCATGAAGGTCACCATCCTCGACGGTCTCGACCTCACCAGGAGGTTCTGCACCGTCGATTTCACGGACGTGCAGGTTCCCGCCTCGTCGGTGGTGGGTGAGGCGGGTGGCGCCGCGCCGGCGATCGAACGCCAGCTCCAGATCGCCCTGGTGCTCGCCCTGGCCGAGTCGGTCGGCGCGATGGACCGTGACTTCGAGGTCGCGCTCGACTACGCCAAGGTGCGGACCGCGTTCGGCCGGCCGATCGGGTCGTTTCAGGCCGTGAAACACCTGCTCGCCGACACGAGCCTCCTGCTCGAGACGAGCAAGGCCCTGGTGGCCGCCGCGGCGGACGCCGTGCAGGACCGGACCGACGACACGGCCGAGGTGGTCAGCATGGCGAAGGCGTTCGTCGGCGACAGCGGTATCGAGCTGGCCCACAACTGCTTCCAGACGTTCGGCGGTATCGGCTTCACGTGGGAGCACGATCAGCACCTCTACCTCCGCCGCCTCACGGCTGACGCGGATCTGTACGGCGATCCATCGTGGCACCGCGAGCGCCTCTGCCGGGTTCACGGGTTTTAGGAGGGATGAGCATGAGCGATCCGATCGGGCTCGACGACTTCCGGGCGAAGGTACGCGAATGGCTGCCGGCCAACCTCGAGCGGCGAGACCCGTCGGCGGTCACCAGGCTCCGTGGCGTCGACCACAAGACGGTCGAAGGCATTGCGGAGCAGAGGGTGATCCAGCGCAAGCTGTTCGACGGGGGGTACGCGGGCATCGCGTGGCCCGCGGAGTACGGAGGGCAGGGGCTCACCCCGGCTCACGAGCGGGTCTTCGTTGAGGAGTCCCGCCCGTACGTGACGCCCGACTTCGGTGTGGCCGGCGGCACCACGTTCGGAGTCTGCGGGCGCACCATGTTGGCTCATGGCTCACCGGAATTCCTGCGGCGCCATATCCCCAAGATCCTCGCCGGCGAGGAGCTCTGGGTGCAGTTCTTCTCCGAGCCGGGTGCGGGCTCGGACCTTGCCGGCATCACCACCCGCGCCACTCGCGACGGTGACCAGTGGGTCCTGAACGGATCGAAGATCTGGTCGAGCGGCGCCTTCTACGCCGACTACGGCATGTGCCTGGCCCGGACCGACTGGGATGTCCCCAAGCACCGGGGGCTCACCTGGTTCGGGGTGAAGATCGACATGCCGGGGGTCACCGTGCAGCCGGTCCGGGAGATCAACGGCGACGCCGAGTTCTGCCAGGAGTTCTTCGACGACGTCCACGTCGGAGACGACGAGGTCATCGGCGAGGTGAACCATGGCTGGACGGTCACCCAGACCCTCCTCGTCTTTGAGCGTGGCGCCTCCGGCGACGAGGTGCCCCGCCCACAGGGCCGCCGGAAGCTGGCGCCGGACCTGGTGGAGCTGGCCCGGCAGGTCGGCAGGGAAAGCGACCCCCACGTCCGCCAGCAGATCGCCAGAGCCCACGTGAACGACTTCGCCGTGGCCCAGCTCGGCCAGAGGATCGTCGGGCTCATCCGGGCAGGCAGGGGCGACCCGGCGGGCATCGCCTCGTACGGGAAGCTCGCGAGGGGAACCTTCGACCCGCTACGGGGACGGATAGCGATGGACGTCGGCCGGGGCCGTGCCCTCGTGTGGGAGCGCGGGGACGTCGAGGGGATGAAGACGTCGATCAATTACCTGAACAGCCGGATCATGTCGATTGCCGGTGGGACCAACGAGATGCAGCGCAACGGCATCGGCGAGCGCGTCCTCGGACTTCCCCGCGAGCCCAGCTTCGACAGCAACCGGCCCTTCAGCGAGGTCGTGCGAAACGCAGCCGACTGGTCGGGCAAGGTCTGACGGACCGAGGGGAGCCGTTCAACGCTCCGACCGATGATCACCGCCGCGCGGGCTGATCATCGGATCGGTCGGTCATCCGTCTGCTCCCGAGCGGGCTCTGCAACCACACCATGGTCCCCCGGCCGGAGCCGGGTCAACGCCGTCCGGACGTAGGGGAGCACCGGCATCGACAGGGCGGCCTCCACCGGTACCCATCGTGCGTCGTCGGTCGAGCCGTTCGTCTCGGGCCGCAGTGTCCCGCTCCACCGGTCGACGGCGAAGATGATGCGGATCGTGTGCAGGCCGGAGCCGTCGGGAAGGTCGACGACGTCCGAGAGGACACCCAGCAGGGCCCCGGCCTCAACCCGGAGCCCCGTCTCCTCGGTGACCTCCCGCAGAAGGGCCTGCCGGGGGTCTTCGCCGTGGTCGATGCCTCCCCCCGGCAGGAACCAGCGCCCGGCGACGGAGAGCGAGGGAGCGGCCCGGGTCAGGAGCACCTGGTCGTCGGCGTTGACGCAGATGCCGTAGGCGCCGACCCGTTGTCGTCGACGAGCGCCGGTCGGCGTTTTGGGCATGGTCGGTGCGGACCGTGGCCGGCTCAGGGCCGTTGTGGCGTCCGGTTGCCGGGCGGAGGGACCGACAGGACCGGGCCGAACCGTCCGTGGGGAGGGTGCTCCATGGGTGGGATCGTAGTGGGGGCGAACGATCTTGGTCCCACGGGAGCGGGCGGCTCTACGCTGCGATGGTGGCAGAGGAAGGGCGACGGGTCGGTGAGGGGTGGCTGCGCGTGAGCCGGTCCCTGTCGATACCGCTCGCCGAAGTGTCCTGGCGCGCCTCGACCCCCGGGGGCCCCGGGGGTCAGCACGCCAACAAGACGAGCAGCCGGGTGGAAGTGCGGTTCGACGTGTCGGCCTCCCCGTCGCTCGGGCCGCGCCAGCGGGCACGGTTGCTCGAGCGCCTCGGCCCGGTCGTCCGAGCCACGTCGTCCGCCGACCGCTCGCAGGCCCGGAACCGGCAGATCGCGATGGAGCGCCTCGCCGAGCGGATCGCCGAGGCGTTGCGGACCGAGATCCCCCGGCGACCCACCAAGCCGACCAAGGGCTCCCGGGCCCGCCGGCTCGACGAGAAGCGGCAACGGTCCGAGGTCAAGCGACGGCGGACGGGGCGTATCGACCTCGACGGCTGAGGGAGGCGTACACAGGGCCGCTCCGGTCACCCCGGTCCGCTTCCCTGCCACCCGGACCGGATCCCGCCCGTTGCCCGGTGCGCTCGGTCCGGCACCGGCGTCAGAGGCCCAACCGGCGCGAGCACGCCGGCCACTGGCCCCAGCCACTACGGGCCTGCAGTTGCGCCGCGGCGGCGTCCTGGG
>Ga0307372_10002347_pt1 | contig 31521 bp, 21 predicted proteins | sample OX1MG_FD_202533 | JGI IMG/M metagenome (GOLD analysis project Ga0307372, IMG submission 202533) | Soil microbial communities from Risofladan, Vaasa, Finland - OX-1 | ecosystem: Environmental > Terrestrial > Soil > Coastal area > Acid sulfate soil | place: Finland: Risofladan, Vaasa | collected... | reverse complement strand
AGGCCGGGCTCGAAGTACCCAAGGCGACGCCCGAGGAACGTCAGCGTGCCGAGCGCGCGGCGACGCTGCAGGGCGCGATGGAGGCGGCCTGCACGTTCTTCGAGGCGCAGCTGCGCGCGCCCGAGGGCCGTGCCGCGCGCGAATATCTCGCCGGACGCGGACTGGACGATGCGGCGATGCGGCGCTTCCGCCTCGGCTACGCGCCCGATGGACGGGATGCGCTGAAGCGCGCACTTGGCGGCAAGTTTCCCGAAACGCTGCTGCTCGAGGCCGGGCTCATTCATCAATCCGATGATGGCCGCGCGCCGTTCGACTATTTCCGCAACCGCGTCATATTTCCGATCGGCGATCGGGGCGGCCGGATCATCGCCTTCGGTGGGCGCGTGATCGGCGATGGCCAGCCGAAATATCTGAACTCGCCGGAAACGCCGCTGTTCGCCAAGGGCCGTACGCTCTACGGCTGGGCGGCGGCGCGCGCGGCCGCGGCGCGCGACAACGCGGCGATCGTTGCCGAAGGCTACATGGACGTGATCGCACTGCATCGCGCAGGGTTCGGGACCGCGGTCGCGCCGCTCGGTACCGCGCTGACCGAAACGCAGATCGAGGAGCTGTGGCGCCTGGCGCCGGAGCCGATCCTCTGTTTCGACGGTGACGCGGCCGGTCAGCGCGCGGCGGCACGTGCGCTTGGCCGTGCCTTGCCGCTGCTCAAGCCCGGCCACAGTCTCCGCTTTGCTGTGCTGCCGACGGGCGATGATCCAGACACGCTGATCCGCCGCCAAGGGGCGGCCGCGATGCGCGCCGTGCTCGACGCGGCCACGCCGCTGGTCGAAATGCTTTGGACCATCGAGAAGTCGGCCGGACCGCTCCACACTCCGGAGCAGCGCGCGGCGCTGCGGAGCCGGCTGCGCGAACGGGTGCATCAGATCGCCGAGCGCTCGGTCCAGCAGGAATACATCAAATTCTTCGCCGAGCGGTTGTCCCCGCCCGCCGATGCCCGGCGCTTCGTGCCGTGGGGCGGCCGCCGGCCGGCCAGCTGGCGGATGGCGTCAGCGCGGCGCGGTACGGCGCGGCGGCCATTCCTGGGCGCCGCCGAATGGCTCGGTCAGGAGCCGATCCGCGCCCCCGACCCCGAAAATCAGCTCCCGGTGCTCGGCGAAATTCTTCTCGCCTACCTCCTCAATCACCCCTTCCTTTTGGCCGAAGCCGCTGAAGAACTTGCACAAATCGACTTTCCAGCGGCCGGAAAACTTGACAGTCTTTCACGCAAAATCCTAGAACTACACCATCGCAATCCCGCCCTTGACGCGGAGACCTTGAAAGGCCACCTAAGTCGCGACGGATTTGGTCCGACGGTGGAACGAATCCTGTCGCCGCGCGTCTTGGAATTTGCCCGTTTTGCCAAGGTTGGCGCGGAAGTCGAATCGGTCCGATCGGGGTGGATCGACATTAAACGGCGTTACGAGCAGCAGTGCCTTTTGACACAGATCGCGGAAGCGGAGCGGAGCCTCGCCGTAGACACCAACGAGGATACGCTCGCGCGATTGCGGCATCTGCAGGAGATGCTCTACGCAAGTCAGGCCAAGGACGACGACGCGGGTGGAGATCTCGGTTGACAGGTTGCGGCGCCGTACCGGCGAACAGGCAAGCCAATTGGACATGGACGTCGGCGCGGTCAGTCGCGCATGGCGTCTTCGTTGCGACTCTCTAACGAATGACGCGAAGGCGGAGCGACATGGCGAGTAAAACCAATTCAGCGAGCGAGACCTCCGAGGCGCGCGAGGAGGCGGCCGATGCGCCGTTGCTCGATACCGTCTCCGCCTCGATCAAGAAGATGGTCGCGAAGGGCAAGGAACGCGGCTACGTCACCTATGACGAGATCAACGCCGCGCTGCCGCCCGAGCAGGTGTCCTCCGAGCAGATCGAGGACACGATGACGATGCTGTCGGAGCTCGGGGTCAATGTCGTCGAGAATGAAGAGGCCGAAGAGGCCCAGGCCCAGACCAAGGACGGCGAGGCGGAAGAACCCGAAGCCAAGACTGGCGGCAATCTCGACGACGCCGATATCGGTCGCACCGATGATCCGGTGCGCATGTATCTGCGCGAGATGGGCTCTGTCGAGTTGCTCTCGCGCGAAGGCGAAATCGCCATCGCCAAGCGCATCGAGGCCGGCCGCGAGATGATGATCGGCGGGCTGTGCGAAAGCCCGCTCACCATGCGCGCGCTCATCGGCTGGCGCGACGCGCTGATGGAAGGGAAGATGCTGCTGCGCGACGTCGTCGACCTCGACGCCACCTATGGCGGCAAGTTCGATGCTACGGCCGCGGCAGGCGAAGACGAGAAAGAAGAAGAGGCCGAAGCCGCCCCTGGCGCCAATAACGAGGACGAGGAACGCCGGCCGGACGGCGCCGCCGCCGATGGCGGCGAAGGCGAGGGCGAGGAAGCCTCGATCTCGCTCGCGGCGATGGAAGAGACGCTGAAGCCCGGCGTTCTCAATAATCTCGACGAGATTGCCCAGCTCTATAAGCGCTTGCATAAGCTGCAGGAGCAGCGCCTGGCCACCTTTAAGGAAGGCGACGAGATCGCCAAGCCGGCCGAGCGGCGCTACGAGAAGCTGCGCGGCGAGATGGTCAAGGCGATGGACAATGTCCATCTCAACAACGGGCGCATCGAGTATCTGCTGGAGCAGCTCTATTCGCTGAACCGCCGCCTGCAATCGGGCGACGGCAAACTGCTTCGCCTGGCCGAGCACTCAGGCATCAAGCGCCCGGATTTCCTCCAGCACCATCTCGGGCACGAGCTGCAGCCCGATTGGGTCTCGCGCGTTCGCCGGCTGCACGGCAAGGGCTGGACCAACCTGATTACGAAGCACGTCACCGAGGTCAAGAATTTGCGCGCAGAAATCGCCGCGATCGCCGCCGATGCGGGCGTTCCGCCGGCCGAGTTCCGGCGCATCGTCGCGACGGTTCAGCGCGGCGAGCGCGAGGCTGCGCGCGCGAAGAAGGAAATGGTCGAAGCCAATCTTCGCCTCGTGATCTCGATCGCCAAGAAATATACCAACCGCGGCCTGCAGTTCCTCGACCTGATCCAGGAAGGCAATATCGGCCTGATGAAGGCGGTCGATAAGTTCGAGTACCGCCGCGGCTACAAGTTCTCGACCTATGCGACATGGTGGATCCGCCAGGCGATCACCCGCTCGATCGCCGATCAGGCGCGCACCATCCGCATCCCGGTGCACATGATCGAGACGATCAACAAGCTGGTGCGCACGTCGCGCCAGATGCTACACGAGATCGGCCGTGAGCCGGCGCCGGAGGAGCTTGCCGAGAAGCTCGGCATGCCGCTGGAGAAGGTCCGCAAGGTCCTCAAGATCGCCAAGGAGCCGATCAGCCTCGAGACGCCGATCGGCGACGAGGAAGATTCCCATCTCGGCGATTTCATCGAGGACAAGAATGCCGTGCTGCCGCTCGACGCGGCGATCCATGGCAATTTGCGCGAGACGACGACCCGGGTCCTGGCCTCGCTCACGCCGCGCGAGGAGCGCGTGCTGCGCATGCGCTTCGGCATCGGCATGAACACCGATCACACGCTCGAGGAAGTCGGCCAGCAATTCTCGGTCACGCGCGAGCGTATCCGCCAGATCGAGGCCAAGGCGCTGCGCAAGCTCAAGCATCCGAGCCGCTCGCGCAAGCTGCGCTCGTTCCTCGATACCTGATGACGAGACTCGGGCCCGCCGCTTAGATTGGCGCGGGCCCGTAGTTCAGCGGTTAGAACGCGCCGCTCATAACGGTGTAGTCGCAGGTTCGAATCCTGCCGGGCCCACCAAGCTCGTTCGCGGCACCCCGGCGCTCTCTCGACCCCACACGAAACCGATCCTCGCTGCGCGAGTTGCTTCGCTTGCCGCGGCTGCGCTAGACCTCTGCACCTTTTCGCCGGAGTCGTCATGCCCGCCTACCAGTACATCTACGTCATGAAAGGTCTGAGCAAGACCTATCCCGGCGGACGCGAGACCCTGAAGGACATCTGGCTGTCGTTCCTGCCCGGCGCCAAGATCGGCGTGCTCGGCGCCAACGGCGCGGGCAAATCCACGTTGCTGCACATCATGGCCGGCCTCGATCACGATTTCGCCGGCGAGGCCTGGGCGGCCGAGGGTGTGACCACCGGCTATCTGCCGCAGGAGCCGACGCTCGATCCCAACAAGACAGTCGCCGGCAACGTCACCGACGGCCTCGGCGCGATCAAGACCCTGCTCGAGCGCTTCGAGACGGTCAGCGCCGAGCTGGGCGAAAGCCTGTCCGATGACGAGATGAACGCGCTGCTCGCCGAGCAGGCCGAGCTCCAGGAGAAGATCGAACTAGTCAACGGCTGGGAGCTCGACCGCACCGTCGAGATCGCGATGGACGCGCTGCGCTGCCCGCCGGGCGACGTGGAGGTCGCTAAGCTCTCGGGCGGCGAACGGCGCCGCGTCGCGCTGTGCCGCCTGCTGTTGCAGAAGCCGGATCTGCTGCTGCTCGACGAACCCACCAACCATCTCGATGCAGAATCGGTCGCCTGGCTGCAGCGTTTTCTGGCCGAATATGCCGGCACGGTTGTCACCGTGACGCACGACCGGTATTTCCTCGATGAAGTCGCCGGCTGGATTCTCGAGCTCGACCGTGGCCAGGGCATTCCCTATCAGGGCAACTATACGGGCTGGCTCGAGCAGAAACAGAAGCGGCTCGCCCAGGAAGGCAAGCAGGAAGCGGCGCGCCAACGCACCCTCGAGCGCGAGCTCGAATGGGTGAAGCAGAGCCCGCGCGCGCGCCAGGCGAAGAGCAAGGCGCGCTTGTCCGCCTATGAAAGCCTCGTCTCGCAGAGTCGTGAGAAAGCGCCGGAAACTGCGCAGATCGTCCTGCCGCCGGGGCCACGTCTCGGCGATACCGTGATCGAGGCAAGCCACATCACGAAAAGCTATGGCGAAAACCTGCTGATCGACGACCTTTCGTTCCGGTTGCCGCCGGGCGGCATCGTCGGGGTCATCGGGCCGAACGGCGCCGGCAAGACGACACTCGTCCGCATGATCGTCGGCCAAGAGAAACCTGCCGCTGGCAGCATCCGTCTCGGCGATACGGTGAAGCTCGGCTATGTCGACCAAAGCCGCGACGCGCTCGATTCCGCCAAGTCCGTGTTCGAGGAGATTTCCGGCGGTGCGGACGAGATCGACCTCGGGCGCCGCAAGATGCCGGCACGCGCCTATTGCGCCTTGTTCAATTTTCGTGGGCCCGATCAGCAGAAAAAGACCAGCCAGCTCTCGGGCGGCGAGCGCAATCGCGTCCATCTCGCCAAGATGCTCAAGACCGGCGCGAACGTCATATTGCTCGACGAGCCGACGAACGATCTCGACGTCGACACGCTACGCGCGCTCGAAGAGGCTCTCCTCGAATTTCCGGGGTGTGCCGTCGTGGTCAGCCACGACCGCTGGTTCCTCGACCGGATCGCCACCCACATCCTCGCCTTCGAGGGCATGAGCCAGGTCGTCTGGTTCGAAGGCAATTACGCCGAGTACGAGGCCGACTGGAAGCGGCGGGTCGGCGCGGCCGCCGAGCAGCCGCACCGCATCCGCTACAAGCCGCTGACGCGAAGTTAGCGCTTAATGGCTTTGCGCCTGTGTCGGCGCGAACGAACCGCTCGCTGGCACCGGACCATTGTCGAGGCGTTGCTGCAACTGCTGGTTCAAGGTTGCGACCGAGCCGCCGCTGCGTTGGATGACCGAGGCGATTTCCTCGCGTTCGGTCAGCGCCATGCTCACGCCCTCGACCTCGACGTCGACGATCTTCAGGTCGTCGTCGGATTTACGCACGTGCCAATAGATCGTGGTCGGCGGGGCCCCGTTCGTGTGAACGAGTTGGCTCGACACGACGTAGCTGGTCGGGGTCTCTTCGCGTGCTCCCGTCACGTTGACGGTCTCGCCGCCGTATTCCTTGAAGCGGGCCGAGTAGGTCCGTACCACCCACTGCGCGAATAAATCGCTGAATTGACTGCGTTCCTTGTCGTTGGCGCTGAGCCAATAGCGCCCGAGCACGAAGCGGGCAATCCGCGGGATGTCGAAGCCGGCACGCAACAGGGTGCTGAAGCGCTCTTCGCGCTGAGCATCGGGCACTTGCGGATTGCGCAGGATGGAAAGCGCCTGCTGCACCAGCCCATTAACGAAGGCCGATGGATCGACCGGTGCCGCCCGCACCGGAGCCGCCCAGACGAGAAAGGCCGTCGCCAGGGCGAGGACAGATAGAGAACGGCGAGACGGTGAAAGCATGGCCCCCCCTTGCTTGGACCTGGAATCCGGCGTCGCACGGCCGGCAGATTACCGGAAGCATAAGGTCCAGGCACGGCCGCAAACAAGGCCCCGATGGACGCAGGTAGGGTCGCAATTTTGGCGCTGGACGCGCTATGGTGCAGAACGGTATCCCCGGTGGGATTCTGCCCATTTTCCGGGGTATTTAGGAGCCATGACAACGAGTCGAGGACGGCAGAACAGATCGGGGGGTGGTGTCGGCGCTTTGCTGGCCGCCGATCCGCTTGCCGGCACCGATCGGAAACCGCCGCGCGTTTCCTTCGAATTCTTCCCGCCGAAGACGGAGGAGATGGAGGATAAGCTGTGGCAGACGGTCAAGCGCATCGAGTCGCTTGGCCCGCGTTTCGTATCGGTGACCTATGGCGCCGGCGGCTCGACCCGGGCGCGTACCCACGCGACCGTCTTGCGCATCCGCTCCGACACCGCGCTGGAGCCCGCGGCGCATCTCACCTGCATCGGCGCGCCGCGTGATGCGATCGACGCGGTGGCGCGGCTCTATTGGGATTCCGGTATTCGCCATGTCGTCGCGCTGCGCGGTGACCCGGCGGCGGGCGAGGGCCGCTACACGCCGCATCCCGACGGCTATGCCTATGCCGCCGATTTGGTCGCCGGCTTGAAGCGTATCGGTCCTTTCGAGGTCAGTGTCGCCGCCTATCCCGAGACACACCCCGAGGCGAAGAGCCCGGGGGCCGATCTCGACAACCTAAAGCGCAAGATCGATGCCGGTGCCGACCGCGCGATCACGCAGTTCTTCTTTGAAGTCGACTCGTATCTGCGGTTCGTCGACCGGGCCCACGCCAAGGGCATCGACGTGCCGATTGTGCCGGGCATCCTGCCGGTGACCAATTTCGCCCAGGTCAAGAAATTCGCCGCGCTCTGCGGCGCCGCCATCCCCGATTGGATGGCGCCGATGTTCGAGGGCCTCGATGCCGATCCGGACACGCGCCGCCTGGTTGCGGCCTCGATCGCTGCCGAGCAATGCCGGCGGCTCCAGGCCTACGGCGTCGAGGACTTCCATTTCTACACGCTCAACCGCGCCGACCTCATCGTCGCGATCTGCCACATGATCGGCGTGCGCGGACCGACACCGGCCGACGCGGTCAAGGCGCCGGCGGTCTGAATCATGGCGCATATTCTCGACGTGATGCGTGATCGGGTACTGCTGTGCGACGGCGCCATGGGCACGGCCGTGCACGGCCACACCCTCGATCTCGAGCGCGATTACCTCGGCAAAGAGAATTGCATCGAGGTGCTCAATCAGACCCGCGCCGACGTGATCCGTGCGATCCATCTCGGCCACTTCCATGCTGGCGCCGACATCGTGCAGACCAATTCGTTCGGCGGCTCGCCAATCACATTGGGCGAATTTGGCCTTGCGGATCAGGCCTTCGCGATCAACCGCCGCGCCGCCGAGATCGCGTGCGAGGCCGTTGCCGAATGCGCCAAAGACGGCCGCGACCGCTTCGTCATTGGCTCGATCGGGCCTGGCACGCGCCTGCCGTCACTCGGTCACGTCGACTATCAGACACTCGAGGACGCGTTGGCGATCCAGGCCGCCGGTCTCGTCGCCGGCGGCGTTGACGTCATCCTGGCCGAGACCTGCCAGGATCCGTTGCAGATCAAGGCGGCGGTCAACGCCGCCAAACGCGCGCGCGCCGAAGCCAATCGCGACGTGGCGATCTTCGTTCAGGTCACGGTGGAGACGACGGGCACGCTGCTCGTCGGGCCCGACATCGCCGCTGCGGCTACGATCGTCCATGCGCTCGACGTTCCGCTCATCGGCCTGAATTGCGGCACCGGCCCGCGCGAGATGTCGGAGCACCTCAAGTGGTTGTCCGAGAACTGGACGGCCCTATTGTCGGTCCAGCCGAATGCCGGCCTGCCCGAGCTGCTCGATGGCAAGACGCACTACCCGCTGACGGCGACGGAATTCGCGCCGTGGATCGCGCGCTTCGTGCGCGAGGATGGCGCCAATCTGGTCGGCGGCTGTTGCGGCACCGAGACGGCGCACATCGCGGCGCTCGATGCGATGCTGCGCGAGCTGGCGGAGGATGGCTTCCGGCCGCGGCCGAAAGCGCGGCAAGCGTTCTGGACGCCGTCGGTCGCCTCGCTCTATGGCCAGGTGTCGCTGCGCCAGGAGAATGCCTATTTGTCGATCGGCGAGCGCTGCAACGCCAACGGCTCGAAGCGCTTCCGCGAATTCCAGGAACGCGGCGACTGGGACGGCGCGGTCGAGATGGGGCGGGCCCAGGTCAAGGACGGCTCACACGCGCTCGACCTGTGCACCGCCTTCGTCGGTCGCGACGAGATCGCCGACATGAGCGCGGCCATCACCAAGCTCGCAAAGGGCGTCAATGCGCCGCTGGCGATCGACTCCACCGAGCTGCCGGTACTCGAAGCGGCGCTCAAGCTCTATGGTGGCAAGGCGATCGTCAATTCAATCAATCTCGAGGACGGCGAAGGGACGCTCGAAACGAAGGTGCGCCTGGCCAAGCGCTTCGGCGCGGCCTGTATCGCGCTCACCATTGACGAAGAGGGCATGGCCAAGGATGCGGCGCGCAAGCTGGCTGTTGCGCAGCGCATTCACGACCTTGCCAGCACCAAGCTCGGCTTGGCGCCGTCGGATCTTCTGTTCGATCCGCTGACTTTCACGATTTGCACGGGTAATGCCGATGATCGCCGTCTGGGTCTCGAGACGCTCGAAGCGATCGAGGGCATCGCCAAGACGCTGCCCGAAAGCCAGATCATCCTCGGCCTCTCGAACATTTCGTTCGGCCTCGGCCCGGCGGCGCGGAGCGTGCTCAACTCGGTGTTCCTCGAGGAGGCGCTGAAGCGCGGCATGACCGGCGCGATCCTGCACGTCTCCAAGATCGTGCCGTTCCATAAGATCCCGGAGAACGAGGCCAAAATCGCGCTCGATCTCATCTATGACCGGCGCAAGCCGGGCTATGAGCCGCTGCACGCGTTCATGGCGCTTTATGAGAACCGCGTCGAGGCCAAGGCTGAAAAGAACGACAAGCCGGTGTCGCTCGAAGAACGGCTCAAGGCCCGTATCGTTGACGGTGACCGGTCGGGCCTCGAAGCCGATCTCGAGGCTGCACTGACGCGCATGGGGCCGCTCGACATCATCAACAACATCCTGCTCGACGGCATGAAGACCGTTGGCGAGCTGTTCGGCGCCGGCAAGATGCAGCTGCCCTTCGTCCTCCAGTCGGCGGAGACAATGAAAGCCGCGGTCGCCTATCTCGAGCCGCACATGGAACGGGTTGACGGCGCCGAGAAGGGCACCATCGTGCTCGCCACCGTGAAGGGCGATGTGCACGATATCGGCAAGAATCTGGTCGATATCCTGCTGACCAACAACGGCTACAAGGTCGTCAACCTCGGCATCAAGCAGCCGCTCAATTCGATTCTCGACGCGGCCGAAAGCCATAGCGCCGATGCCGTCGGCATGTCGGGCCTGCTGGTGAAATCGACCGTGGTGATGCGCGAGAACCTCGAGGAAATGAGCCGGCGCGGCCTCGGCCTGCCGGTGATCCTGGGCGGCGCGGCGCTGACCCGGCGCTATGTCGAGGAGGATTGCGCCAAGGCCTATGCCACCGGCGCGGTCGCCTATGCGCGCGATGCCTTCGATGGCCTGGCGCTGATGAACAATGTGGTCACCGGCACGTTCGCCAGCGCGGTCGCCACGCAGCGCGAGAAGACCAAGGACAAGCCGGTGAATCAGTCGCGCCGCCTCGGCCGTGCGGCCGAGTCCCGGCCGCTGCGCCCGGTCGAGCTCGAAGAGATCCGCCTGCGCCGCGCGGAGCTGGCGCGCGTGCCGGTGCCGCGGCCGCCGTTCTGGGGGCCGCGCACCATCGCGCGCGTGCCGCTCAAGACCGTGATGCCCTATCTGAACGAGCGCATGCTCTATCAATTCCACTGGGGCTTCCGAAAGCAAGGCCGCACGCTCGATGAGTTCAAGGCGTGGGCGAAACAGGAGCTGCGGCCGGTGCTCAACCAACTGCTGGAGCGCGTTGCGCAGGACAACATCCTGGTGCCGCAGGCTGCTTACGGCTACTGGCCCTGCGCCGCCGCAGGCGACGAGCTCGTGCTCTACGATCCGGAGAGCGCCAACGAGGTCGCGCGCTTCTCCTTCCCGCGCCAAGCCAAGCCCGGCGGTCTGTGCATCGCCGACTTCTTCCGCGACATCACCGCCAACGAGCGCGATGTCGTCGCGCTTCAGGTCGTCACGATGGGTAGCGGCGCATCGGAAGTCGCGCGGCAGTGGTTCGCCGACAACCGCTACAAGGACTATCTCTACCTGCACGGCTTGTCGGTCGAGATGGCCGAGGCGCTTGCTGAATACCTGCATCAGCGCATCCGCGCCGAACTCGGCTTTGCGGGCGAGGAAGCGCGCGACACCGAGGGCCTGCTGCGCCAGGAATACCGCGGCAGCCGCTATTCCTTCGGCTATCCGGCCTGCCCCGATCTGGCACAGCAGCGTCAGCTGCTGGGCCTGTTGCGCGCTCAGGAGATCGGCGTCAGCCTCACCGAGGAGGACCAGCTTGATCCCGAGCAGTCGACCTCGGCGATCGTCGTCCTTCATCCGCAGGCGAAGTACTTCTCGGTCTGAGCGGCAGCCTAGTCTCCGAGCGGCAGCCACGTCATCGCGCCGGTCCACTTCAGCCACAGAACCGCGAACGCCAGCGACAGCAGCGTGAACGGCACTGCGGCGCGGGCGTACTCGGCGTTCGACAGACGGACGCCCAATGTCTTCGAGCGCTCGACGACGATGACGCTGGCGACCGATCCCAGCAGCAGCAAGTTGCTGGCCAGCGATGTGATCAAAGCCAGGCCATAGAGCTCGCCGGCGGGCGGGCTCGGCCAGACCTGCATCAGGAACATCACCCACGGCACGGCGCCGATGACGTTGCTCATCACCAGCGTCAGCGGCGTCAGCACGATCAGGCTGTCCGGACCGAGACCGACCGACTGGAGCGCCGACAACGCCGAGAACGGCACGCCGGTATCGGCGAGCGTGCCCGTGATCGCGAAGAGCGAGAGAAACAGCAGCAGCAGCGGCCAGTCGACCGCCGCGATCATGGTGCGGCTGGTGAATTTCCGGTTCGACAGTAGCACCGCGGCGATCAGCATGCCGCCGATCTCGCGCGGCAGCGGCGTCGTGAACAGGATCAGCATGGCGCCAAGCGCGATCAGCCCCTTGATCGTCTGGTTGCGGTCGTGCGGATGGCGCGGCAGGTCGGCCACGACCTGGCTCGCCGCCAACTCCGTGGTGCCGATGCGGTCGCGCCACATGAACCAGACGATGCCGTAGACGCAGCCGAGGCCGACCAACGCCGGCACGAGGCAGGCGATCAGAAAGCCGTGATAGCTCAGACCGCCCATCTGGCCGATCAGGATGTTCTGCGGATTGCCGATGAAGGTCGCGGCCGAGCCGGCATTGCTGGCGCCGATCAGCGCGATCAGAAACGGCCGCGGGTCGAGGTTGCGCGCCTGGGCGCCGGCGATCAGCAGCGGCGCCATGGTGAAAGCGACCAGGTCGTTGACCAACAGCGCGGACAAGGCGCCGCAGACCGCGACCGTCAGGCCGAGCAGCACGGCGGGCTCGTCGCTCTGCGCCATCAACCAGTCGCAGCAGATTTCGAAGAATCCCGAGGCGACGAACTGGGCCGAGATGATCATCAGTCCGAACAGCAGGACGAGGGTCGGCGCGTCGATGTTGGAGCCGATCTGGTCGAGGGTCACTTGCTGGCTCGCCAGCAGCGCGACGACGCCGAGGAGCGCGATACCGGTGCGGTCCACCGACAACCAGGGCAGGCGGCCTGCCGCCATGCCGCCGTAGGTCAGCAGAAAAGCCAGGATGATGACGGCGTTATGCATGGCCCCGGAGAGGCGAGGCGCGCCATGACGGCCGACGCGCCGGGCAGTTTATTCTATAGGGCAAAGCGCGCGTCACGCGGAAGGGCGCCGCCCTGCGTCGCGTCATATTGCGAAAAGGTGTGTTCTCGCGACCACGGTGGGGGTGCGGCCGGATGCCCAGCTGGCCGGGCCCTCAGGGCACCGCTTTGAGCTTCCAGAAGGCGAAGCCGACCATGCGCAGCAGCAGCCAACCATGGCGAAACCGCGAGATATTGGTCTCGCCGTAGGTGCGCGCGGCGTAGCGGATTGGCACTTCGGTCACCTTGAGCGACAGCTTCGCGGCGCCGAAGATAAGGTCGAAATCGCCGAACGGGTCGAAATCGCCGAAATAGGCGCGGCCTTGGGCGATGCGCTCGTAATGCCGCCGCCGTAGCGCTTTCGTGCCGCAGAGGGTGTCGGTAAAGCGCTGGTTCAAGAGCCAACTGAACAGCAGCGAGAAGGTGTGATTGGCGATGCGGTTGAGCAGCCGCATCGAGTCGCGCTCCAGCGGATAGACCAGTCGCGTGCCGTTGACGAACTCGCCCCGGCCGGTCGCCAGCGGTGCGTAGAACTTGGCAAGCTCCTCGGGCGCCACCGTCATGTCGGCATCGAGGACCATCAGCACGTCGCCGCGCGCGTTGGCAAAGCCCGCCCGTACCGCGTCGCCCTTGCCCTTGCCGTTCTGCTTGAAGAGCTTGACGTCGCGTTCGGGATTGGCGGTCTTGACGCGCACGATCTCGTCCCAGGTGCCATCGGTACTGCCGCCTTCGACGAAGACGATCTCGATGTCGTCGCAGAAGCGCGGGATGCGCGCGACGATCGCCTGAACGTTGCCGCGCTCGTTGCGGCACGGCACGACGACGGTGGCCGAGAGGCTCTCGTGCTCGCCCGTCGGGCGCGGCCGCGCCACCAGATAATGCCGCAGGCAGAGCTTGCGGATCAGCGGCAACGTCGCCACGAAACGATTGACGAACGTGCCGATGCCGAGAAGCCGCTTCGGGATCAGCTGCCGCCATTCCGTGCGCACCGGCTCGAAATCCGCGAGCTCAAGCAGGTTGGCGATGTCGGCCGGGCGCAGCCAGTTGGTGAGAGGCTCCGGCATGCGCAGCTTGAGGGCTTCGGCGAGGCGCAGTACCGGCTCCCAGAGATAGTTGTGATAGGCCACGACGAGGCGCGTGTCCGGGTGACAGAGCGGCTTCAGGCTCTGGAGCATCGCCTGGCAATCGTCGAGCATCCCGATGGCATCGGCGATGACGATCGCGTCGAACGGGCCGACGAGACCCGCAATCGTTGCCGGATCCTCGATATCACCGACGACGAATTCGAGCGCCGGATGCGCCGTGCGCGCCCGGGCGATCATCGGTTCCGAGATGTCCACGCCGACGCCCTTTGCGGGCTTCAGCGCGGCGAGTAGCCCGCCGGTACCGCAGCCGATCTCGAGCACCTGGAGCCCTTCCGGAATCAGGAACGCGAGATAGCGGCGGTCGTCGTTGTGGAACGCCCGGTTCTTGGCGATGAACGCGTCGCGCTGCGGCGCCCAGCGGTCGGAAATCTCGCGCAGGCGCTGTTTGCGCGGTGACAGCGGCCGCGCGGCGGCGGATGTAGCGTCTTCGGGCATCGGCGCGGCGAGGTATACGCGAGTCGCACGGGCGGTGCCACAGACCTGTGGCGAATGGCCGGTATCCGCAAAGATCGGCGGCATCACCGGTGGCGGTCGGGTAGCATCCCCTCCATGTTTGGATTCGTCTCGCGGCCGATGGTCGTCGCCCTGATCGTCGCCTGCGGCCTGTTCATGGAAAACCTCGACGGCACGGTGATCACGACGGCGCTGCCGACCATGGCGGCGTCTTTTGGCGACACGCCCGCGCGCTTGAGCCTCGGCGTCACCGTGTACATGATCAGCCTTGCCATCTTCATCCCGGTCAGCGGCTGGGTCGCCGACCGGTTCGGCGCGCGCACCGTGTTCCGCGCGGCGATCGCGGTGTTCACGCTTGGCTCGATCCTTTGCGGATTCACGCACAACCTGGTCGAGCTGGCGGCAGCGCGAATCCTGCAAGGCATCGGCGGTGCGATGATGGTGCCGGTCGGCCGCCTCATCCTGCTGCGCAGCGTGTCCAAGCCCGAGCTCGTCCGCGCCATGGCTTATCTCACGGTGCCGGCGCTTCTCGGGCCTGTCCTGGGGCCGCCGATCGGTGGCTTCATCACCACCTACGCCAGCTGGCGTTGGATATTCTTCCTCAACGTGCCGATCGGCATTCTCGGCATGGTGCTGGTCACGCGGCTGATCGAGAACTATCGCGAGGAGGCGACACCGGCACTCGACTGGTTCGGCTTCGTTTCGAGCGGCGGCGCGCTCGCCGGCTTGGTCTACGGGCTCGATCTGATCGGCCGGCCTCAGGTCGAGGTCGACGTTATCGTCGTGATTCTGGCGGGCAGCGCGCTGCTCGGCGCGATCACCGTGTGGCACGCGTTGCGCCATCCGCATCCGCTGATCGACCTGTCGCTGCTGCGCGTGCCGACCTATTTCGCGAGTATCGTCGGCGGCTCGATCTTCCGCATCGGCGCCGGTGCGCTGCCGTTCCTGCTGCCCATCATGCTCCAGGTTGGCTTCGGCGTGACCGCGTTTACCTCCGGCCTGCTGACCTGTGCGTCGGCGATGGGCTCGTTCACGATGAAGATGACGACGGGGCCGATCCTGCGCCGTTTCGGCTTCCGCCGCGTGCTGATCGGCAACGGCATCGTCAGCGGCGTGTCGGTGATGCTGTGTAGCCTGTTCGCGCCGGCCACGCCATACGCGATCATCCTCGGGGTGCTGCTGCTCGGCGGCTTCTTCCGCTCGCTGCAATACACCAGCCTGAATACCGTCGCATACGCCGAGATCGGCGGCAGCCAGATGAGCGGCGCGACCAGCGCCGCCAGCATGATGCAGCAGCTCTCAAACGGCCTGGGCGTCGCTCTTGGCGCCCTCATACTCCAGGTGGCGCGGCATTGGAGCGGCGCATTGACCGTATTCGATTTCCATGCCGCCTTCGTCCTGGCCGGGCTGCTGTCGCTCGTGTCGGTGATCTTCTTCGTGCGCCTCCACCCCGCGGCTGGGGCGGAGATCAGCGGTCATCGGCGACCCGCGGAGGCGGCCGATATCAAGCCGAGCAGCGCCTGAGGCGACTCGCAACCGGACGGCAGGGTGCTTATCTCCTTGGTGCGCTCCCGTGCTATAGAACGCCATGCCCGAGACCGAATCGGCGCCAATTGCGCCTCTCGCTGCCGCGCCACTGCCCTATCTCGCCGAACTGAACGACGCGCAGCGCCGCGCCGTGGAGGCCGTGGACGGCCCGGTGCTGGTGCTGGCCGGCGCCGGCACCGGCAAGACCCGGGTGCTGACCGCGCGGCTTGCCCATATTCTGGCCACCCGCCGCGCTTGGCCGTCGCAGATCGTTGCCGTCACCTTCACCAACAAGGCGGCGCTCGAGATGCGCGAGCGGTTGGAGCGGCTGATCGGCCAGGCCGCCGAGGGCCTGTGGCTCGGCACCTTCCATTCCATCGCCGCGCGCATTTTGCGCCGCCACGCCGAGGTCGTCGGCCTCAAATCCAACTTCACCATCCTCGACAGCGATGACCAGCTTCGCCTGGTGAAGCAGGTCGCAGCAGCCGAGGGCGTCGACGAGAAGCGCTGGCCGGCGCGCACCATCCTGGGCGCGATCGAGCGTTGGAAGGACCGCGGCCTCGCGCCCGACAAGGTCACCGATCCGGGCGACCTCGCCGACGGCCGCGCGCTCAAGATTTATCGCCAGTACCAGGAGCGGCTGCAAACAGTGAACGCCGCCGATTTCGGCGATCTCCTGCTGCACAACCTGACCATCTTCCAGACGCGGCCCGAAATCGCCGCCGAGTACCAGGAGCGTTTCCGCTATATCCTGGTGGACGAGTACCAGGACACCAACGTCGCGCAGTATCTGTGGCTCAGGCTGCTGGCGCAGAAATACAAGAATCTGTGCTGCGTCGGCGACGACGATCAGTCGATCTATTCCTGGCGCGGCGCCGAGATTGGCAACATCCTGCGCTTCGAGAAGGATTTTCCCGGCGCGCAGATCGTCCGCCTCGAGCAGAACTATCGCTCGACGCCGCATATCCTGGCCGCGGCGTCGGCACTGATCGCCAAGAACGCCGGCCGGCTCGGCAAGACGCTGTGGACGACCGCCAACGAAGGCGAGCGCGTGTTGCTGCGCGGCGTGTGGGACGGCGAGGAGGAGGCGCGTTGGATCGGCGACGAGATCGAATCGCTCCAGCGCAAGGGCCAGCGGCTTTCGCAAATCGCAATATTGGTTCGTGCCGGCTTCCAGACCCGCGAGTTCGAAGAGCGCTTCATCCAGATGGGTCTCGCCTACCGCGTCCTCGGCGGGCCGCGCTTCTACGAGCGGCAGGAGATTCGCGACGCCCTTGCCTATCTGCGGCTGGTGAATCAGCCGGCCGACGATTTTGCCTTCGAGCGCGTCGTCAACACGCCGCGCCGCGGCATCGGCACCCAGACGCTGCAGGCGCTGCATCACTTGGCGCGCAGCGAGCGGATTGCGCTCGGCGAGGCGGCGGCCCGGCTCATCGCCACCGACGAGCTCAAGCCGGCGGCGCGCAAGGCGCTCGGCGGGTTCCTCACCGATCTGGCGCGCTGGCGTGGCCTGGCGCCGACGGTGCCGCATACCGAGCTCGCCCAGATCGTCCTCGACGAATCGGGCTATACCGCGATGTGGCAGGCCGACAAGTCACCCGATGCGCCTGGCCGGCTCGAGAACCTCAAGGAGCTGGTCGCGGCGATGGACGAGTTCGAGAACCTCGCCGGCTTCCTCGATCATGTCAGCCTGGTGATGGAGAACGCGGCGCAGAGCGGCGGCGACATGGTCAGCCTGATGACGCTGCACGGTGCCAAGGGCCTCGAGTTCGACGTCGCTTTCCTGCCCGGCTGGGAGGAGGGGCTGTTCCCGAACCAGCGCTCGCTCGACGAGCGCGGCATGAAAGGACTGGAGGAGGAGCGGCGGCTTGCCTATGTCGGCCTGACGCGTGCGCGGCGGCGCGCCTATGTTTGCTACGCCGCCAACCGGCGCATCCATGGCCAGTGGCAAACGACGCTGCCGTCGCGCTTCATCGCCGACCTGCCACAGGACCACACCGAGATGAACGCCGAGCCTGGCCTCCATCCGCGCGCCGGCAGCCTCACGCCCGCCGGTCTCGACGACGACTGGCAGCCGACGCCGCTGCTGCGCCGCCGCCCCGAGCTGGCGCGGCTGCTGATGCAGGCGCACCGCGATGTCACACCGCCGCCACCCAATACCGGCGTCAAATTCACCGTCGGCGACCGCGTCTTCCACCGCAAGTTCGGTCTCGGCACGGTGCGGGAGTCCGAGGGCGGCAAGCTGTCGATCGCCTTCGATCAGTCGGGTGACAAGATGGTGATGGACAGCTTCGTGGAGAAGGCGTGAGCGCAGGCGCGATCTGGCGGGTGAGCGTCGAGGCTCCCGATGCCGAAAGCGCCGCCGCCGCAGCGTCGGCGCTCGACGACGCCTGCGGCGCCGTCAGCGCCTTCGAGCAGCCCGGCGGCGCCTGGCACATCGACGGCCTCGCGCTCGAGCCGCCGGCGCGCGGCGCCATCGAGGCGCGGCTGGCGCTGGCGTGGAGCGGACGCGGCGAGCCGCCTGCGGTGACTTTCGACAAGCTGCCGCCGCGCGACTGGCTCAACGAGAACCAGGAGAGCTTCGCGCCCTTTCGCGTCGGCCGCTTCTTCGTCCATGGCTCGGCCTTTGCCGGAATTGCGCCGGCCGGCGCCATTTTGCTGTTGATCGATGCGGCGACGGCATTCGGCACCGGCGAGCACGGCTCGACCAAGGGGTGTTTGCTGGCCCTGTCGCGCCTCGGCCGGCCGCGCCGGATCCTCGACATGGGCACCGGCACCGGCATCCTGGCGATCGCCGCGGCCAAGCGCTTTCACCACCGCGTGTTGGCTGCCGACGTCGAGACCGAGGCGGTGCGCGTCGCCGGCATCAACGCCGCGCGCAACGGCGTCGCGCGCTGGATTGCGGCGATCTGCGCCGAAACCTATCGCCGGCGCGCAATCTCGCGTCGCGCGCCGTTCGACCTGGTGCTGGCCAATATTCTGGCGCGACCGCTGGCGTTGCTCGCGCGCGATCTCCGTTGCATCCTCGCCGCGCGCGGTGTCGCCGTGCTTGCGGGCCTGCTGCCGCGCCAGGAGGCGCTGGTGCTGGCGGCGCACCGCGCCGCCGGGCTGCATTTGGCGGCGCGGATCGACGTTGACGGCTGGCGGACGCTCATTTTGACGCGCGGCCGTCGCGTGCCGGCGAATTTTCCTGTCCTGCAAAATCCATGAGCGAGCTCCGATGACCCTGCTGCAAGCCCTCGTCACCGCCCTTCTCCAGGGCGTGACCGAGCTGTTCCCGGTATCGAGCCTGGGCCATGCGGTGATCCTGCCGCATCTCTTCGGCTGGAACATCGACCAGCACGCGCCGCAATTCCTGCCCTTTCTGGTGGTGCTGCATGTCGGCACGGCCACGGCGCTGCTGCTCTATTTTTGGCGCGACTGGATCGGCCTCGCGCTTGCCGTGGTCGGCATCGCGCCGCACCGTGAGCGCGCGAATCGCCGGCGCCTTCTCGGCCTCATCGTCGTGGCGACGATTCCAGCCGTGATCCTGGGTTTCGCGCTGGAGAAGTTCTTCCGCGACCTGTTCGGAACGCCGGTCGTGGCATCCGTGTTCCTGATCGTGAACGGCGGATTGCTGTTTTTCGGCGAGCGGCTGCGCCGCGCGGGCAAGGGTGCGGGCAAGCTCGAAAGCATGCGGTGGCGCGACGCGGTCTATATCGGACTGTGGCAGTCGACCGCGCTGCTTCCCGGCATCTCGCGCTCCGGCGCCACCATGGTCGGCGGCCTGCTGGCGGGTCTGCACCACGAAGAATCGGCACGTTTCTCGTTTTTGATCGCGACGCCGATCATCACGGGTGCCGCGGTGCTCGAAGTGCCGAAACTGATCCATACCGGCGGCAGCTTCGGGCCGGTTGCATGGCTGGCCGGCATCGTCGCCGGCGTCACGGCGTTTCTGAGCGTTGCCTTCTTGATGCACTACTTCAAGCGCCACGACTTCGAGGCGCTCGATCCCTTTGCCTGGTACTGCTGGACGTTCGGCGCGGTCTCGCTCGCGCTGCTGCTCTTCGTGCTCTAGACCACGCGCTCCGACACCAGCGGACAGACGAGCTCGCCGTCGCCGGTCTCGATCTGGATTGTCGCATGGCCGATGGCGAAGCGGCGGTTGAGCTCGCCGATGAGCGTAGACAGGACAGCGTCGCCCGGGTGTCCCGCCGGCATGACCAGATGGACGGTCAGCGCAGTCTCTGTCGTGCTCATCGGCCAGATATGAAGGTCATGCACTGCCGCGACGCCGGGCATCGCGGCGAGCTGGGTGCGCACCGCGGCCGGATCGATCTCGTGCGGTACCGCATGGAGCGCCATGGCGAGGCTGCGCTGCAGCAGGCGCCACGTTCCGGCGACGATGACGACACCGATGACGAGGCTGACGGCCGGATCGAGCCGCAGCCAGCCGGTCGCCAGGACGAGCGCGCCCGAAGCGGCGACGCCGAGGCTGACGCCGGCGTCGCTCAGCGCATGGACGAGGGCGCTCTTGACGTTGAGATCGTGCCGATGGCCGGCGCGCGACAGCAGCAGCGCGACCACGCCGTTGACGACGACGCCCGCCAGCGCCACGGCGATGACCGTGCCGCCGGCGACCGGTGTGGGCGCGATCAGGCGCCGGATTGCTTCCGCGGCGATCGCGCCGACCGCGATCAGCAGGATGATGGCGTTGAGCAGCGCGGCGAGGATCGACGAGCTGCCGAAGCCGTAGGTGAAGCGATGGCTGGGCTCGCGCTGTCCCAACTGCGTCGCGACGAATGCCGCGCCGAGGCCCATGGCATCGCCGAAATTGTGGCCGGCGTCGGCGACGAGCGCCATCGATCCGCCGATCAGGCCGAAGACCGTCTCGGCGGCGACGAACGCGAGGTTGAGGGCTAGCGCAAACGCGAACGGCGCCGCGTTGCCGGCGGCGCCGTGATGTGCGTGACGATGAGGGACATGCGCGCGGCCCATCGCCCTACTGTGCCTCCGATTGGGAGGCAAAGGCGAGGGACCGCTGCGGCGCTCAATACCAGCCTTGCGGCGGTTCCTTGCGGTTTTCTTCAGACGCGCCGGCAACGCTGTCAAATGCCAGGCCGGCGACGCCAACCACAATCGCGAGGAGGAGTAGTACGGTCAGCAACATGGCTGAACCCCTTGGTGGCGATCTTCAAGCCCCGGTAGCCGGCGCCAACTGCCGTCATACCGGGTCGCGGCCGCTAAGCCACGCTCAGTGTGCGTGCGACGTCCGGCTCGGCTTCGCCCAGACCGGTGCGCGCGACGGGCGCGGATGGCTCAGCACATAGGGAATCTCGGCCCGGCTGATGCCGATATCGGCCAGCGACCGGTCGTCGAGCTGCGCGAGCTCGGCATAGGCATGCTGACGCTGGCGCCACTCGGCGTAATGCTCGGCGAGGGCGTGGAAAGCGTGGCTGATGAGGCTCGACATGGCGTATTTCCTTCGGATGACAGGCCTATTGCACTGCAATAAAGATAATGCCTGCTGACCTATTGTGCAGTGCAATATTGGCATACCAGGACCACGGCCAGCGCATTACCGCGCATGGGAAAGGTTAATTGAGGGCCGGCTGCGAGCGGCTTCGAGCCGGTCTCGCGGCGGAACGCGCCTAAAATGTGGCAACACGAAAAGAAATGCGGCCACCCTAAGCGCCGGAGCGGTTTGCTATTCTCCGGCGCATGGATGCGCGCCATATCAGTCGCGAGATGTCTGCTAATGAGGCCAGCGCCGGAAAGCTGGCGCGGTTGCGCGCCGAGCTTGCCCGCCAAGGCGTCGACGGCTTCATCGTGCCGCGCGCCGATGAGCACCAGGGCGAATACGTGCCGCCCGCGGCCGAACGGCTGGCGTGGCTCACCGGCTTCACGGGCTCGGCCGGTCTTGCCGTGGTGCTGCGCGACCAAGCGGCGGTATTCGTCGACGGCCGCTACACGCTCCAGGCCGAAGCGCAGGTCGACGGTGCGCTGTTCCAGCGACGCCATCTGGTCGAGCAGCCCGCGGCCGATTGGATCGCGACCAATCTGAAAGCGGGCGAAACGCTCGGCTACGATCCGTGGCTGCTGACTCCCGGCGATGTCGACCGCTACCGTGCTGCGTGCACGCGCGCCGGCGGCAAGCTCGCGCCGCTGCCAGCCAATCCGGTCGACGCTGTGTGGCGCGATCGGCCGGCGCTGCCGCTGGCGCCCGTGGTGCCGCATCCTGTCGAATTCGCCGGCAAGAGCAGCACCGACAAACGCCGGGAGCTGGCGCAGCGCTTGGCCAGCGACAAGCTCGACGCCGCAGTGCTCACCGCGCCCGATTCCATCGCCTGGCTGCTCAATATCCGCGGCGGCGACGTCACCTATTCGCCGCTGCCGCTGTCCTTCGCGATCCTGAACGCCGACGCTTCGGTCGACCTGTTCATCGATGGCCGCAAGGTTTCAACCGATCTGATGCGCCATCTCGGCAACGCCGTGCATTGCGCCGAGCCGGCCGAGCTGGGTCCGGCGCTCGATGTGCTCGGCCGCAGCAAGAAGCGCGTGCTCGCCGATCCGTTCACCGGTGCGGCGTGGATTTTCGACCGCTTGGCGCAGGCCGGCGCCAGCATCCAACGCGGCGCCGATCCGTGCCAGCTGCCCAAGGCATGCAAGAATGCCGTCGAGCTCGAAGGCACGCGGCGCGCGCACCGCCGCGACGGCGCGGCGCTGACCCGGTTCCTCGCCTGGCTGGCGCGCGAGACCCCGGGCGGCAAACTGAGCGAGCTCGTCGCCTCTGATCGGCTGGAGCGGTTCCGTGCCGGCGGCGAGCATTTCAAGGGCCTGAGCTTTCCGACCATCTCCGGCGCCGGTGCCAACGGTGCCATCGTGCATTATCGCGCGTCGCCCGAAACCGAGCGGCGGCTCGAGCCCGGAAGCCTGTATCTCGTCGATTCCGGTGCGCAGTATCTCGACGGCACCACCGACGTCACCCGCACCGTCGCCATCGGTCAGCCTTCGGCAGAAATGCGCGACCGGTTCACCCGCGTGCTCAAGGGCCATATCGCGCTGGCATCGTGTCAGTTTCCGCAGGGCACCACCGGCTCGCAGCTCGATGCACTGGCGCGCAAGCCGTTGTGGGATGCCGGGCTCGATTACGACCATGGCACCGGCCACGGCGTCGGCTCCTATCTCGGCGTGCACGAAGGACCGCAGCGCGTCTCCAAGATGCCGAACGCGCAGCCGCTGCTGCCGGGCATGATCGTCTCGGACGAGCCCGGCTACTACAAGACGGGCGCCTACGGCATCCGTATCGAGAACCTGGTCACAGTCGCGCCGGTCAACGGCGTCAAGGCCAACGGCAAGGCGATGCTCGGCTTCGAGACGCTCACCCTGGCGCCGCTCGATCGCGCGCTCATCGAACCCAAGCTGCTCGATGGGGCTGAAAGCGCCTGGATCGACGCCTATCACGCTCGGGTGCGGACCGAGCTGACGCCGCTCCTGGACAAGGAAACCGCTGGCTGGCTGGCGGCGGCGACCCGGCCGCTATCCGCCGGCTGAAAGCCGTGGCAGAATGAAGCCAAGCCTTCGAGGAACGCCATGATTCACCTGCACGATATCCGCTACGTCCGCATGGGCACGCGCGATCTCGATGCCGCGATCGAGTTTGCCACCAAGATCGTCGGGCTCGAGCTTGCGGGCCGGGACGGCAAGTGGGCTTACTTCAAGAGCGACAAGGTGGCGGTGCGCGGCGACACGCGCGATCACACGCTGGCTTATTTCGAGGGCGATCCGGCCGACCACACCGTCGGCCTTGAGCTGAAGAATCCAGACGATCTCGACAAGGTCGGCGCCGAGCTCGATAACGCGAAATATCCGACGCGGCTCGGCACCAAGGACGAGTGCGAGCAGCGCCGCGTCACGGCGTTCATCGCCACGCAGGACCCGACCGGCAACAAGATCGAGATCCTGGCGCGGCCCTTCCATACCGGCGTGCGCTTCTTCCCCGGCCGCGACGCCGGCATCACCCATTTCAGCCATATCGGCCTCAACACCACCGATCCGAAGCGCGACGAGAAGTTCTGGACGACGGTGTTCAACGCGCGCGTCTCCGACTGGCTCGGCGACACGCCGCTGTTCCGTATCCACACCGCGCATCATTCGGTAGTGCTGTTCCCGACGACGCGGCCGGGCATCCAGCACATCAATCATCAGGTCGAGGACATCGACGACGTCATGCGCTCCTGGTACTTCCTCAAGGAGCGCAACATCAACATCGTCTTCGGTCCCGGCCGCCATCCGCTGTCGGGCGCGATGATGGTCTATTTCGAGGGACCGGATGGCATGGTGTTCGAGTACTCGGTCGGCGTGAAGCACATCATGCCGGCGGACGAAGCGACCTATCGTCCGCGCCAGTTCCCGTTCGAGCGTTATGCCCTCGACATGTGGGGCTCGCTGCCGACCGTCTCCGGCTTCGCCGAGAAGAAGCCCGAGCGCGAGAAGATGCGCGTCGTGGTGTGAGCACCGCTCAACTGCGCGCCACTGAGGACTTCATGAAAGAATTGGCACATTCGTAGTGCCAATTCGTTTTGGTTCGTGTTTCAAAGCGTTCGAGTATGCAGCCCGGCGCGTGCGGCGGCCGATTTGAATTATAAAAGATCGTTCGCTGGGCCGTGGTTGGTTCTGTTAGCGTGCAAAACAACGGTACGTAATCTTTACCGCCGCAAAAGAATACAGCTTCCGCAGAATTTTCCGACAGCATACGAAAATCATTGTAGCTATCTCCTTTCCGCCTGCGCTTGCATCATTATTCGGAGCCGCTTGAGGATCGGCAACAAAAATGACCGGCCTTCCATCAGGAGACACAAAGTGACCGGCATTTAACCGCTTTGTCGCGGCGCATTGGATCACGAAATTCATGTGGCTTGAGTCGATTCCAAAACCAGCCGGTCGAGCCTATCCAGAAATGCGGGGTCATAGCGCTCATTTACGTGATTCTGATTCCAAAGCCCCGCCTCCCTTACCCGCTCTCTATCACAGTCATGGCCGAGCCAGCATTCCGAGGGAGGGTCCAACACGGCCTTTTTATAATTGCTAAGAAGCGCGATGGAGTTGCATTCGATATAAGCGCGGGCACTTGCCGGGCCAGGATCATCTTTGATAGCAAGCCAGATAAAGGGCATTGCGCCAATAATTTGGCTTACTTCCCACTCTACTGCCGTTTCATCCGCACGAACTTCAGCCGACGCCGTGCTACCACTCCCCCAAGTTGGTTGCTCATAGCCGTGATGTCTGAGAAGCGCGGTACCAACGAGCAACCTAAAAATTGAGCCTCTATGATTGCCGCCGCCAGTATTTGCCTGGCCCTTGTGTTGAGACAGACGTGTCCAGAGCTTCGTGCCGCTTCCCGCTCCAAGAGCGTGCGTGCCAACCCGCACAATTCGTAATCCGATTCCCGAATCTGTACGATTCTCACCTGATTCCATAAAGAAGTAGACATCGCGTTCCGGCCAATCCATTCGTCCGGAACAATCCGAAAGTTTACGTGCTCCGCCAATATTTCGTTCGATATTACTCAAGATCGAGTAGAACAGAATTAAATCTTTAAGCCGTTCCATCTATTACTGTCTCCTAGCCGGTAGGACGCCATTTTCAGCCGCGCGCCATTTTCAGCCAGTCGTCTTCGCTCAGGATCTTGACGCCGAGCTCGCGCGCCTTGGTGGCTTTTGAGCCCGGGTCAGCGCCCATCACGACGTAATCGGTCTTGGCCGAGACGCTCGACGTTACCGTCGCGCCCAGGGTCTCGGCGCGCGCCTTGGCCTCGTTGCGCGACACGGTTTCGAGCGTGCCGGTGAAGACGATGGTCTTGCCGGCAAGCGGCGCCGATCCTTCGGCTGGCGCCGCGTAGTCGGCGATCTCGAGCTCGGTTTCGAGTTCGTCGAGGACCTTCTGGTTGTGCCGTTCGGCGAAGAACCCGACGATATCGGCGGCGGTATCCTCGCCGATGCCATGCAGGTTGTTGAGCTCCTCCCAGGCGGCGCCGTCGTGGTCCTTGGCGGCAGTCATCGCCTGGCGCCAGCGCTTGAAGCTGCGGTAATGCCGCGCCAACAGCTTGGCGGTGGCCTCACCGGTCTGTGGGATGCCGAGCGCGTAGATGAACCGGTCGAGCGCGATGTTCTTGCGCGCCGCGATCGCCTCGATCAGCTTCCGCGCGCTGGTCTCGCCCCAGCCCTCGCGCGCCGCGATCTTCGCCGGATCGAGCCGGAAAATGTCGGCCGGCGTCTTGATCAGCTTGTCGTTCCAGAACTCGTTGATGTGCTTGTCGCCGAGGCCCTCGATGTCGAAGGCGTTGCGCGAGACGAAATGGCGGAGCCGCTCGACCGCCTGGGCCGCACAGATCAATCCGCCGGTGCAGCGCCAAGCGGCCTCGCCCTCCTCGCGCACCGCGAGGCTGTCGCAGACGGGGCATTTGTGCGGGAATTTGAACTTCGCCCGCTTGTCATGCTTGGCGTCCTTGATCGTCTCGACGATCTGCGGAATGACGTCGCCGGCGCGCTGCACCATGACGGTATCGCCTTCGCGGACGTCCAGGCGGCTGATCTCGTCCTCGTTGTGAAGCGTGGCGTGGCTCACGACGACGCCGCCCACCGTCACCGGCTCCAAATCCGCAACCGGCGTCAGCGTTCCCTGGCGGCCGACCTGGATCCGGATGTGCTTGAGAATCGTCTGTGCCTGCTGCGCCGGAAACTTGTGCGCGATCGCCCAGCGCGGCGCGCGGCTGACGAAACCGAGACGGTCCTCGAGGTCGAGGTCGTTCACCTTGTAGACGACGCCGTCGATATCGTAGGGCAGGGAGGCGCGCTTCGCCGCCATATCGCGGTGGAAGGCGAGGACCTGCTCGACACCATGGCAAAGCTTCGAATGCGGATCGGTTGCGAACCCCCAGGCCTTGAGATGCTTGAGCGCTTCGGAATGCGACTTGGCGAAAGGCTCGCTGGCCTCGCCCCAGGCATAGGCGAAGAACTTGAGCGGCCGCTGGGCGGTGATCGCGGGATCGAGCTGGCGCAGCGAGCCGGCAGCAGCGTTGCGCGGGTTGGCAAAGAGCGGCTCGCCGGCCTTCTCGCGCCCGCGGTTGAGTTTGGCGAAGCCGGGATGCTCCATATAGACCTCGCCGCGCACCTCGATCACGTCGGGCCAGCCGCGGCCATCGAGACGCTTGGGAATCGTGTCTAACGTTTCGACATTGCGTGTCACGTCTTCGCCGGTGACGCCGTCGCCGCGCGTCGCGCCGCGCGTCAGCTTGCCGTGCTCGTAGCGTAGCGAGCAGGAGAGGCCGTCGATCTTGGGCTCCGCCATCACCGCGATGCTATCGGGTTCGACGCGTTTCACGTCTTCCGGCGCGCGGAAAAAGTTGCGCACGCCCTTGAAGAACTCGCGCACCTCGTCCTCGTCCATGGCGTTGTCGAGCGACAGCATCGGATGCGGATGTCGCACCTTGGCGAAGCCGGTGGCGGGCGGCGCGCCGACGCGCTGCGACGGGCTGTCGGCACGGACAAGATCGGGAAAACGCGCCTCGAGGGCAGCGTTCCGGCGCCGCAGCGCGTCGTACTCGGCGTCGGCAATCTCGGGCGCGTCCTTCTGATAATAGAGCCGGTCGTGGTGGGCGATGGTCTCGGCCAGGTGCTTCAGCTCCACCTTGGCTTCGGCTTTGCTGAGCTTATCGACCCGGGTTTCGCCCTGCTGCGCGCGGCTCACGCCCGCGCTCCGGCCATCAGCGATGCCGCGGCGGCTCTGGCTTCGGCCGTGATCGAGGCACCCGAGAGCATACGCGCGATCTCCTCGCGCCGCGCGTCGGCCGACAGCTCCTCGACGCGCGTCGAGGTTTTCTGCGCCGCCTGGCTCTTTTCAACCCGCCAGTGATGCGCGCCGCGCGCCGCCACCTGCGGCGAATGGGTGACGACCAGGACCTGAAGCTCCTGGCCGAGCCGGTGCAGCCGCTCGCCGACCGCCGCCGCCGCTGCGCCACCGATGCCGCTGTCGACCTCGTCGAACACCAGGGTCGGCACCGGCGAGGTCCGCGCCAGCACCACCTTGAGCGCCAGCATGAAGCGCGACAGCTCGCCGCCCGAGGCGACCTTGGCCAGCGGCCCGGCCGGCGCGCCGGGATTCACCGCCACCTCGAAATGCACCCGTTCGCGACCGAGTAGGCTCCAATCACCTTCCTCGAGCGCGGTGAGCACCGTGGCGAAGCGCGCCTTTTCGAGCTTCAGCGGCTTCAGCTCCTTCATCACCGCCGGATCGAGCTTCGCCGCGGCGTTGCGCCGCGCCGCCGACACTTTGTCCGCGATTTTGATATACCCGTCGCGGGATGCGTTCACGGCGCGCCGGAGGGTTTCGACGGCACCGCCGCCGTCCTCGAGTGCGCTGAGCTTGACGGCGATTTCGGCACGGAGCCCGGCGAGGCCGTCGACCGCGACATTATGCTTGCGAGCCAGCGCCCGCAACGCGAAGAGCCGCTCCTCAATTTTCTCCAGCCGGGTCGCGTCGCTGCCGAGTTCGCGTGCCTGGGTTTCAAGCGCGGCAATAGCCTCGCGCGCCTCGACGGCTGCGCGTTCGAGCGCCGCCGCCGCTGCGTCCAGCCTTCCAGCGGCCTTGTCCCTGACGCGGGTGACGTGTCGCAGCGCCGCCTGCAACGCGTGCTCGCCGCCGCGGTCGCCCGCGAGGTCGGCCAGGGCCGATTCCAGCGCCTCGGTCAGCCGTTCGCGGTTCTGCATCAGGGCGCGTTCGTCGGCGAGACTGGTCTCCTCGCCCGGCTTGGGATCGAGCGCCTCCAGCTCCTTCATGGCGTGCCGGAGAAATTCCTCTTCGGCTTGTGCCGCCTTGAGCCGCTGTGTTGCGGCTTCGTGCGCTTCGACCGCCACGCGCCAGGTCTGCCACGCTTCGGCCAGCGCCCGCGTATCCGTCTCGGGCACGCCGTAGGCATCGAGAGCCTCGCGATGCGTCGCCGGGTCGAGGAGGCCGCGCTGGGCGAATTGGCCTTCGATCTCGACGAGCGCCTCGCCGACTTGGCGCAGCAGCGCAATGCTTACCGGCTGATCGGCAATGAAGGCCCGGCTGCGGCCGTCGGTGCCGACAATCCGTCGCAGCACCAGTGTGTCGTCGTCGACCGTCAGGCCCGCATCTTTGAGCAGCGCGCGCACCGGATGCTTGGCGGGAAGGGTGAACTCGGCACTGACGGTCGCCTGCTCGGCACCGCGGCGCACGAGGCCACTCTCGGCGCGCACGCCCAACGCCAAGCCGAGCGCATCCAGCAGGATCGACTTGCCCGCGCCGGTCTCGCCAGTGAGGACGCACAGCCCTGGGCGGAACGAAAGGTCGAGCCGATCGATCAGCACGACGTCGCGGATGGCAAGGCCGATCAGCATGGCCGCGAAATGATATCGCCGCCGTCGTGCCGAGGCCAGCGGGGCCGAGTTCGATGCGACTCGTCTAGAAGACGAAGCCGAACATCTTTCCGAACCAGCCCTCGTTTTGTTTGCTGTCGGGCAACGCCTGCGCCTTGCCGTTGGCGGCGACCTCTTGGCCGGTCACCAGCGTATATGTGGCGGCGTACCACGAGCTGCCGGGATAGTTGTAACCGAGCACCGCGGCCGTGCGGCGGGCCTCATCCTTGAGGCCGAGCGCCAGATAGCACTCGGTCAGGCGCTCGAGCGCCTCCGGCACGTGCGTCGTCGTCTGGTATTTATCGACGACGGTCTTGAAACGGTTGAGTGCCGCCAAGTAATAGCCCTGTTTCTCATACCAGCGGCCGATCTCCATCTCCTTGCCGGCGAGATGGTCGCGCGCCAAATCGATCTTGAGGCGCGCATCGCGAGCATAAGCGGTATTGGGGAAGCGGCGGATGACCTCTTGCAGGGCCTGCATCGCCTGCTCGGTGGTTTTCTGGTCGCGGCCGACGTCCTCGATCTGGATGTAATAATCGAGCGCCTTGAGATAGTAGGCGTAGGCGACGTCGCGGTTGCCGGGATGGAGTTGGATGTAGCGGTCGGCGGCAATGATCGAGTCGTCATACTTGCTGGCTTGATACAGCGCATAAGCCGACATGAGCTGCGCCCGGGTCGCCCAGACGGAATAGGGGTGCTGCTGCTCCACCTCGTCGAAGGCGTCGGCGGCCTTGGAGTAGTCCTCCTTGGCCAGCAAATCCATGGCATTGTTGTAGAGGACGTCAACCGGCCGCTCGACGTAGGTGTCCTTCTTGCTGCTGGAGCAGCCGGCCAGCGCAAGCGCCAGCAACAGGCCGCCCGCCAGCATGGTAGCGCGCCGGCCCGACTGCATACCCATGAAATGACCGAGGGTCCCCACGGCCGCTCTTATACCATGAGGGATGGTTAAGGAAAATTTGCAGTGTCCGAAGTGACGAGGTTCTAAGCCGAGTCTCGGGCTCAGGCTACGGCCGCGGCCGGGGCGGTTTCGGCGCTGGTGTAGCACCAGGCCGAACGGTCCGCGAACAAGGCAGCCAGCAGCTGGCGGTTGAGCGAATGTCCCGACCGTGTGCCGTGGAAATGGCCGAGCAGGGGGGCACCGGCCAGATAGAGGTCGCCGACTGCATCAAGCATCTTGTGGCGTACGAACTCGTCGACGTAGCGGAGCCCTTCCTCGTTCAGCACGCGATCGCCGGCAACAACCACTGCATTCTCGAGCGAGCCGCCGCGTGCCAGCCCGGCCTCGCGCATGCGCTCGACCTCGTCGAGAAAGCCGAAGGTGCGCGCGGCGCTGAGCTCGTGCTTGAACGTCGCTGGGCAGGGCGAAAGCGTCAATTCCTGACGCCGGATGGCGCTCGACGTGAAGTCGATGGCGAAGCTCACCGAGAACCGGTCTTCCGGCACCAGCGCGGCCGATTTGCCGGGCGTGCCGACGGAGATCGGCTTCAGGACGCGGATCACCCGGCGCGGCGTCTCCTGGACGGTCAAGCCGGCGCATTCGATGAGGAAAACGAAGGGCGAAGCGCTGCCGTCCATAGCCGGAACCTCTGGCCCGTCGAGCTCGACCACGATGTTGTCGACTTCGAGGCCGGCGAATGCCGCCATCAGATGCTCGATCGTGCCGACCGACACGCCTTTGTCGTTGGTCAAGGTGGTGCAGAGGGGCGAATCGACAGCGTTGCGCCAGTTGGCGGCGATCTCGGTGTTCAGGTCACTGCGATAGAAGCGGATGCCGGTGTCCGGCGCGGCCGGCCGCAGCACCATTTCGATATGCGCACCCGAGTGAAGTCCGATGCCGCGGCAGTGAATCGGCGCCTTGAGCGTCTTCTGCATGTCAGAAATTTGGGCCATTCCCCCGTAACTCCTTAACGGGCAAAGGGTTACCGACCGCGTCGCAGTGCGGCAAATCACTCTTTATTTCAGTTTGTGACGAACATTTCCGAGATAATTCAAGCACTTATACAGTGGCGGCGGCTCGCGCTGGCCCGCGGACGCCGCCTCTTGGCGCCCGCGGGTCGCGCGAATCGCTCAGTTCGCCTGGCGGCGGAGGAACGCTGGAATTTCCAGCAAATCCTCGTCCTTCGCATGCGGGCGCTCGGCGGCCGGTTCCGGCCGTGTCGCGACCAGCGTTGGCTGGGTCGGCGGAATCGGCGCCGGCTGTGGCACGGCTTGCGGTCGTGCGGCGGGCATCGTGTCCGCTTTCGGCGCCGCCTGCTCGTCCTGCGGATGCAGCAGGCGGCCGGCATTGGCGACCCGTTCGAACAGGCTCGGCGCCCGCTTGGGCTGCGGTATCGGCCGTTGTGGCTGGCGGGCGCCGTTGGCGATCGCCGCGTCGGCGAAAGCATTCGGCGCTGGCGCCGGCCGTACCGGCGCCGGACGGACCATCACCGGCTCGACCGGCTGCCGCTGCGGCATGAAGCTGCCGCGGCTGAGCGCCTGGGCTTCGAAGGCGTCAAGCCGCGGGGCGGCTCGCGCGGCCGAAGCGGCGGCCGGCTCGACAAAATCCGGCTCGGGCTCCGGTTCAGGCGCGAGCACCGGTGCCGCGGCGGCGGCGGGTTGTACCACGTAAGGCATGACCGCCAGCGCCGGCGCGGCCGCGGGTCGTACGACCTGGCTCGCCGCATCGCGCGCCGCCCGTTCTTTCTGCACCACTTCGAGCGGCTTTGGATGCTCCA
>Ga0307372_10002345_pt1 | contig 31533 bp, 16 predicted proteins | sample OX1MG_FD_202533 | JGI IMG/M metagenome (GOLD analysis project Ga0307372, IMG submission 202533) | Soil microbial communities from Risofladan, Vaasa, Finland - OX-1 | ecosystem: Environmental > Terrestrial > Soil > Coastal area > Acid sulfate soil | place: Finland: Risofladan, Vaasa | collected... | reverse complement strand
CGGCGACCTGGCGGAACAACTGCAGCGCGCGCTCGTTCAAATTCGCCCGCGACATGTATTGAGCCAGGTACATCATGTCGGTCGGATCGCTGGTGAAGTCCAAGGCCGACATCAGCGCGCGTTCGATTTCGGCCGGCGTCCGCTCGGCGGCCTGCATCGCCAGGCCGAGCGCCTCGAACATCCAGGGCTGGCCTTGCCTGTTGCGCAGCGCCGCGTTGATGAGCGCGATGACCTGGTCGAACTTGCGGCCCATCATCAACTCCTGGGCCGTCTTCCGCACGGCCGAACCCGCCGGCGCAAGATCGTCTTGGTGCGAGGCGAAGTATTCGTTCCAGGCGGTCGCCGGATCGTCGCCCTCATTGATCTCCAGGCGGATCGATTCGACCTTGGCGGGCTTCGCCGCAGCGACCTTGCCCTGCTTCGTCTCAGCGAACGGGGCGGGCGCCTTGGACTGTGCCTTGAAGGCCGGCTTTTTCGGCTCGGGTTGTTTGCCGGCGGGCTTCGCCTTCTTCGACTTGCCGGAGAGCTTCAAATCTTGGACGGCAAAGGCGCGGAAACCGGACCGCGGCTTTTCGGGAGCGACGTTGAAGAAGCCGCCGCCCATGCCGCCGCCCATCATGTTCCCGCCCAACATGCCGCCGCCCAAGCCCCCCATCATGCCGCCGCCCATGCCGCCCATGCCGCCGCCCATCATGTTCCCGCCCAACATGCCGCCGCCCAAGCCCCCCATCATGCCGCCGCCCATGCCGCCCATGCCGCCGCCCATCATGCCGCCCCCCATCCCGCGGCCGCCGAGCATGCCTCCGCCCATGCCGCCGCCCATGCCCATCGGCCGCGGCGTACCGATCGGAATGACGAGATCGGCGACCGGATAGACCCTGTTCGTCAGCATGTTTTCGGCTTCGGCCTTGGTCGTGATCATCAGCACTTCGTCGCGGATGACGTAGGTCAAATCCAGCTCGCTCAGCATCAACCGCAAGGCCGATCGCAGGGTGATGCCCTTGAGATTGCGCGTCACGGGCGTGTCGCTGCCCAAGCCGGCGTCGGTCAGCGCCTTGGCGTCGAGCTGGATTTCGATTGCGTGGCGCTCCTTGAGATAGTCGATGACGTCGTTCAGCGGCTGTTCGGCGAATTCCAATTCGGTCTTTTCTTCCAGGGCCGCCATGATCTTGGCTTCGTTCGGGTTAGCCTCCTTCAGATCGACGGAGTTGTACTTCTTGCGGCGCTCGGTGAGCATCTTCCAGACTTCCGGATCGGGATACAGAATCGGCGGCTCGTCCGGCGTCGGCACCAGGGCCACTTCGACCTGGAACAAGGAGTCGACCACGCCCTTATATCGCGCCTCGCGCACGGCTGCGATATCCTCCGTGAAGCGCTTCGTGCGGGATGTCAAAACCGCGCCTCGCAATTCCGCCGAGCCGGGCCTCATTTCGTTGGCGATGTCGGCCACCGCTTCCGCATCGCGGAAGCGTTCGTCAACCATCAGGGACTCGAAACGCGCCATCAATTGATTGACTTTCTCCTCTTTAACGTACAGGTCTTTGACGAGCTGCTGCCGCGCTTGCTGTTCCGAATCGATTTGCTGCCGCCGCAGATCTTTCTCGGCCTTGACCAGCGACTGGCGGCTGGCCGTCTGCGCGGCGGCTTCGATCTTGTCGACAAGCTGCGAGCGGACTTCCGGATCGAGTTCCGGAGCTTGCCGGACCTTTTCCAAAATCAGCTTGAGTTCGTTCGCGGCGGCCTCCGGATCGGCGCCCATCCGGGCGCGGGCCTGGTTGACGGCCTGCTGCACTTCGTTTTTCAAGAACTGCACGTATACGCGTTCCTGCCTCTCCACCTGATCGACCAGCGTGCCGTCGGCTTCTCCGCCGAAGTCGTTGGCCCCGGGCGCCTCGGCGGGCCGCTTGCCGTCCAGTACGAGATCCGACGAAGAGGCTTGACGCTGCTGGCCGCGAGCGAAGGCCGCAGCCACCTCGGCGACCTGCAACACCGCGGCCGCCTCAGGGTTCATCGGATCGAGACGCGCCGCGGCGCCCGCCAGTTGGCGAGCCTGGTCCAATTCGCCGGTCGCCAAGGCTTGCTGGCTCAACCGGCTGTAGCCTTGCGCTTCGAGGTTCGCGATCCTGCGAAGTTCGTAGAGACCGGCGGAACCGACCGTCGTCAGCGAGATGCCGCCATCGGCCGCGGCGGCATCGACCAATTTCGACAAATAAGCATGCCCCTCGGCCGGCGCCGCCGGAGTCACTCGCCAGTGCAAGCGCTCCTCTTTGCCCGCCACTTCGGCTTGCAAATCGAGTTCGACTGCCGCGGCCGAATCGGCAAGCTTTCCGAGGACGACCGTGTCGCGATCGAAACGCAAGGGGGGCGTGCGCCGCGGATAGATCGCGCGAATCGCTGCGGGCAATTGCAGCTTGCCCGGCCAGACGACCGGCTGCCGAGCGGCTTCGGCCAGATAGTTTCCGGCCTGGCGACCGGTCATTTCTTCGAAGTCGACCGCCAACATGCCGCCCGTGTGGTTCGCCAAAGCGGCGAGCAGTTCGGCGTCGACTCGCGGGCCGACGGCGTAGCTGCTGACCGAGATTCGAGATTCGACCAGCGAGTCGACCAGCGATTGCAGTTTCTTTCCCGCGACCAGATCGGCGGTGCTCATGCCGTCGCCGATGTAGATCGCCGCGCGCTCGCGTCCGGCGCCGACGTTTTTGTTGCAGGCGTTCGCCGCCGCGCGCAACGCGACGGGCATATCGGTCGAGCCCAGCGGCACGCGTTGCTGCAAGTCGTTCAAGGCTTGTCGCATCTCAGCGCCGTCAACCGCGACGAACTTCTTGGTCAAAGGCGCCGCGTTCACGTCCACCGCGATCAAGGCCACGCGATCGTGAGCGTCGAGCCCGGCCAACACCGCGCTCAAAGCATCGAGCGCCTTGGTGCGATAATCGCCGGCCTGGCTCGCCGAAGTGTCGAACAACACCACGACGTCGTGCGGCGCCGCCGCGGGACGAGCCACAGGCGGAGTCAACTTCAATGCGAAATACGTATCGCCTCCGGGTTGGGCGAACGTTTCCATCTGGGCCGTTTCCTTTTGGGCCGTTTCCTTTTGGACGGAGTCCGCGCCAACCGTCTCGCCGGCTCGAGGCGCGGCGCTGGCTTTCGACGCGTCGGGTTCTGCTGCTGCGACGCTTGCCGCCCCGACGAAACATGCGGCTGCCACGACTCCTAATGAAGCAAATACAGAGCGAATGGCCTTGGACATCTCAAGAACTCCGGAAAATACGCGACAGCTCACAGACCAACCTGTTCCGTACCGATGGCCCGGCTGCGCACCATCGCCGCCGCGGAAGTGCCTAAACGGCGGGGACAGTAACAGTTTATGCAGCAAATGCGGCCAATGCCAACAGAAATCTTGCCCACTTCCGCAAAATTCCGTGGGCTCGCCAGTTTGACTCAAGCTCGTGGGGCGGCCTTCCTCACCCGCCGGCCATTGACGGCCTGGAAGGCCGCCCCACATGCCGCCCAAGCGTCTCGTTGGCGCCCGTGTGCCGTATAACTTCAGGATAGCCCCAACACGGGCCGACGGGCGACGGACTTGTGGAACAATTACCGTAAATCCAAGATTAGAAGAGGATTACAGAATCCGCTTGCTGGGGGGCACGAGTTCGGCCTGGGGGATCGCCTGCTCCTGCGGGCGGATAACATCGGCGCGCCCTGGACGCCGGGAAACGCGGACCGCCGGCTTTTCGGAGCCCTCGGCGTGCGAGGCCAGGTAATCCAACCAGGGCGCCAAGCTCGCTGACGTATCGCGAACCATCCCGGCTAAGGCGGCGGAGAGCCAACGCGTTGGCGAGCTCTCTCGGCCCTCGGCTGCGGCAATCAAGCGATCGATCTCTTCGCTGCCTTCGCAATAAGCGGTGCAACCGCTCCAGCCGAGCCGAGCGCCGGCCGAGGGCAGCCTATCGTCCGGCAATGCCGCGCTATCTCGTCCGACAGGTTGCGAATAGTCGCTCAAGGATTGGCTGCTGGCGTTCGCGAGCCAAAGCGGCAACAGCCAGCTTGCCGTCGGCTTTCGGCGCCGCTGGTCCGCGAGAGAGCCGGCCAGCTGGCTGAGCCCGTCCGCTTCGGAGTTGATTTGCAACACGAGTTCGGCGCCCGCAGCGCAGCGAGGATCGTTGGCAAGCCAGGCGAGACTGCCCGTCGATACCGGCCGCGCTTTGCGCGGCGCCGCCGCATGCGCCGATTTTGCCGGCCGCGCCGCGGTCGCTTCGGACAACGGGGCTTGGTGCGGTTTCACGCCAATCGCCAGAAGTGCAAGCGCCAGCCAAGCAAGCATCATTCCCAACGTCCTCCGTTGACGTTTCATGGAGCATCTCCAACCACGCGAATCGGCATCCTCGCCGGGTAAATCAGGGGCAAGCCGGACGGAAGGCAATCCGCTTTTCAACCCGAGAGCGTCGCCGTTCGTCGCTTGTGCCTCTTCAAAGCCATTTTCAACAGTTGGGTGGCTGGCGGCTGAGCCTTGGCGAAGCCCCAGTTCTCACTGGGGCTTCGCTCTGCCGCCAGCCACCCCGCCGTCAACTCACGCGTTGAAGTGGCGCTAGCCCGGATTATTCATCAGCCCACACCAACCCGAAGCGCAAGCGAGGTGGAGCAATCGCCTTACCTCGCTAGCGCTTCGGGTTAGTGTGAAGCGATCTGTCGAGCGTTCTCGGGGCTGATGAATAATCCGGGCTAGCGCCGAAAGGCGAAATTGCCGTTAAGAGATATCGGAGCCGGCAAGCTGGGGCCATTAGGCAATCGGCCGCCCGCCGGTAAGATGATCGCAACTCGGGCGGGCCGCTGTTGGATTCGCACAGCCGGCTGATCGGCATGAACACGGCCATCGCCAGCCGCTCGGGCGAAAACACCGGCGTTGGCTTTGCCATTCCCATCGCCACCATCGAACGCATCGTGCCGCAACTCATCGAGCGCGGTCACGTCGTGCGCCCGCAGACCGGCATCGAAGCCGTCTACACGACCGACCGCGGGCTGTTGATTCAATCGCTCGCTCCCGGCGGCGCCGCCGAAAAAGCCGGCCTGCAAGGCCCCAAGCTCATTCGCGAGCGTCGCCAGCAAGGCCGGCTGGTCTACGAGTATCGCAGCGTCGACCCCAAGGCCGCCGACCTGATCGTCGCCGTCGACGGCAAGCAGGTTTCCACCGTCGACCAATTACGATTTCGACGCTAAGCGGCGATAGGCATCGAGCGTGGCGGAAATGGCGTCTTCGTGGACGGCTGGAAACGTGGAAAGCATATAAGCGAAATCGTCCTCGGAAACGCCATAAAGGTGAGCGAACGCGGCGTCCAGTTCGGCCCGCAGTTCGATTCGCTCGTCAACCCGCCACTTGTGTACGCCGTTGCCCTGCGAACCTCGAAAGTCGCACGCCTCGGCGAGCGGTTTCATGTCGTCTGCCGTACACGAGAGCTTTAAAACACGTTCGCTGATCCACCGCTCGAGCGTTTCTCGTTTGGACCAGGGGCACTTATTCGCGTATTCGTCGGGGGGAAGCGTGGGCAGTTGTTCGACGATGAAAAAGTTGAGGTGGACGCTGCCGACTTTCTGACGTGCGACGTAATCGAGAACGAATGCGTTGAGGTTTGCCAGCAAACAACACTCGCGGCGCGGCTCGATACCAGTTCCGGGGAAGATAATCGGGGCGGAATTGACGACCGCGACCCACGGCAGAAACGAGGCGATCATCGTGCGCTCATTCGTCGCACTCGTCACATCCTTGTAAGAGAGCAGCCAGTTTCGTTTAGATCCCTCAGTCGCAGCGTTTACGGCCGCTTCATCCACCCACCAGCGCGGCAGAGCGGCAAACTCCGGGTTTTGATGCTGCACTAAACTGGTCTCGGCCTTTTGTCCCTGGCGGACCCAGTTGTCCTCATCCACCAAGACGCTGGCAGCGCGGTGGTCGAATGCCTGCACCATCTTCGCCTCATAAAGCGGCAAGGCCCGCTTCTTGGGCTTTTTGTAGACGTTCCCATCCAGCTTGTAGCCTTTTTTCTCCCAGACCTTCGCCGCGTGGAAATGCTCGGCGTCGTTGGTCTGGTGGTACATGGTGAAGAACCTGATCCCCCAGGGGTTGCCGCCCTGCTTGCGGTTCTCGTCGATCAGGATAGGGATGCGTTTGTAGATCGATTTGGTCAAAACGGCATCGCGTCGAGTGCGGAAGATCGGACAGGTTTTGGTGTTGGGGTTCAACAGCGCCATGTCCGCGGCAGTCAACGGAATGTGGCGCTGCTTGTTGACCTCGGCCGTGTCATCGACGCTGTGGGCGAAGAACACGAAATCCGCCTGCTGCGTCTCTCGTGCTTCGCCGCCGAATACCAAGGCCGAAAACTTAAACCGCCCATCGACGTCGGCGAAGATTTTTTCGCGGTTCTCGAAGTCGTACAGAGACGCAAGCCGCTTGCCGTCCATCAAAGAGGCGAAAAAATCTTTGGTCGTGTCGTCGGTGGCGATGCCCGAGGGAACGAGCAAGCCGACCAGCCCTTCGGGCGCGACAAGGTTGCTCGCCAGTTCCGCAAACAGCATGTAGAGATTGACGTCCCCCTTGCCCGTAAGCGGGAATTGGCCCGAGCCGCGCGCGTAGTCGAGTAATCGTTGCGCGTGATCGCGGGCGGCCAGATAAGAATCGTGCAACTCGGGGTTGGCCGCCGGCATCGCGGCGATGCGCCGCTTGCGGTCGTTGGCGCTGACCGCGCCGGCGGTCTTGGGATCGGTCAACGAGAAAAACTCTCGGTCCTGCACTTTCACTCGCTCCCAAGGCGGGTTGCCAATGACGCAAGTAAACCCGCCGGCGCCGTCTTTGCCAAACACGCTCGGAAAGGCCGTGCGCCAATCTAGCGCCCGAGCGTCCACGCGGGCGTCCGAGACAAGACTGTTGCCGCAGATGATGTGCTTGGACAGATCGGCGAGCGTTTTTCCGCGGCGCGCCGAGCGGATCCAAAGGGCGAGTTGCGTAATCTCGACCGCCTCTTGCGAGAGGTCGACGCCGTAGAGGTTTTGATTCAGGATCAAGTCGGGGATTGCGTCTTCGAGGAGCGCAACTTTGTCGTCGGGCAACCCCGCGCCGGCCAGCGCGTGAACGACGCCCTTGTAATGAACGTCGAGCGCGTCGTAGGCGCGAATCAGAAACGCTCCCGAGCCGCAGGCCGGATCGCACACCGTAATTCGCTGCAGATCTTCGAGGCAAGCTTGCCAGTAATCGAGAAGCCGTTTCCCGTTTTGCTTTGCCCGTGATTCCGGATCGACCTTGTATTTCGTCTGCAAGGCGCCAAATCGGTCGCGGACGATCGTATCAACCGTCCGCTCGACGACTAAGCCGGTGAAGGCCGCCGGGGTGTAGTAGATTCCGAAGCGCTTCCGCTGAGCGCTCTTGGGCATTTTCGACAGCGGCGAACGCGATTCGGCGGGCGCTTGCTCGCCCTGTTCCGCCGGCGATAAATCTTCATCGCGCGCCTTGAGGGCAAACAGGCCGCCGACGCGGAGCTTTTCGAGTTCCGTGATCGAGCGCTCGAACAAATGCCCCAGCACTTCGACGTTGACTTCTTCGGAGAAGTCGTAGTCGCCGAAGTTCTTGAACCCGCGAACCCACGGCTCGTCTTCAAGTTGCAGGTCGTCGATCTCGGGATCGGGCTTGAAAAGGTTGCCGTTGTAGCCTTTCGCTACGCCGACGTTATTCCCGCCGCGATCCACTTCGGCAAACAAGCCCAGAAAATTCTGCCACAGCGGGTTTCTGGCCTGTGAAAATGCGGCAACCTTCTCCGAGGCTCGCTTCAAGCAATGTTTATTGAGCAGGTCACGGTCTTCGCAAAAGGCGATGAAGATGATCCGGTCGAGCAATTTCTGAGCAATGCGGATGGCCGAGTCCAGCGGCTTGCCCATCTTCAGCTTCAGGTGCTCGATGAGCCGCAGTCGCTGCATGTGGTACGATTTATAGAGGTCCTCGCCGACCTCGTTTTGGCGATCGGTCGTCCTGCGCAGCAGTTCCAACGCGCGAGGCGCCTGGCCGATCGCGGATTGCAGCAGCCCGCCTCGCTCGAACAGGCAATAAAACTCGTTGAACCGTTCGCGGTTCCGCAGTTCCTGGAGCGAGAATTCTTCGTAAGACAGCGTCCCTTTGGGATGGTGGTACAGTCGAATCGTCTTGAAGTTCGAGACGATGCCCCACGTGCAGCCCGGCAAAGCGTTGAGATAATCCCAGCACTGTTGGACGGCGGTTCGCCCGTTCGAGCGGTCGCGGTCGAGATCGGTCAGTGCCCCTTTGAGTTCGACGACCACGGTCGGCTCGTGAGATCTCGGAAAATCGCCCAGCGCCGCATCGGCGATGCCGACTCCCGAGACGGAAAACTTGTGTTCCAATTGCCACGCATCCGGGCTGGCCGTTTTGACGTGATAACCGAGCCCCTCGCCGAAAAGTTGATCGAGGAACTGCGTGTCGATCGACGTTTCTTTGTATTGCGGCAAGTGCCCTTTGGTCTCCAAGTCGGCCCAGCGAATCGCGATCTCGTGCGCCTTGTCTTGCGCCTCATTTCTGAGGTGCAGATTCAGCGCGGCTTCGCGCAAGAATCGCGGGATGAATAGCGCCCGTTGCCGGCGGATGCGCCGCTCTAGCTGCCGCTCTTGCTCGTCGAAAAGCCCCGGGCCGTTATGATTGCTGTTTTTCCGTCGCGCCATGCGTGCGGTGCGCCCATCTAGATAGATTCAAGGAGTAGCGAGCGAGGCGCACCACTTCTCGACCAATGCGAGAGGCCGACGCGCGTCCGATGGCGATCGGCGCATGATGCAATTCCGCCCTATGCGAGCCAATAATGCAACTGATTCTATCAGGCGCCCGTGTGCAAGCAATTGCATGGGGAGTTGCGCATCGCTTGGCTCCGCGCTCGCGAAACGGTTCATCAAGCGAGAGAAAATCGAAGACGTAGGGATCCTTGAGCATTTGCCGGGCGAGGTCGGATTGGCGGCGGCAAAAGCCGCTCGAAGTTCGAAAGCTCCGCATTGTAGTACCAATCGACGGATCGAGGATCCTGACTCATCGCCGGAACTGTTCCGCCTGGCGGCCTTCGTCGAGCAACTGCAACTGCGTTTCGACCCACACGGCGACGCGGGTCCGCGTGGGGAAATGGGCGGCGATCATGAGCATCAGCAGCACGGCCACGCCCAGCGCCAACGGGTCGCGCTCCGTTTGGTAGGCGAACACCAGGAAGAAGGCGGCGCCCTCGAGAATGGCGACCGCGATGATGGTGCGGACGGTGTAGGCGGCGCACAGTTTGCCCGCGTCGGTCATCGGCGCCGCGGGCGAATTGCCGGCCTGGCCCGGCGACGGCCAGGCGCCCGAGGCGATTTGGCGGCGGACGCTGCGCAAAACGATCGGCGGCACGACGAACCAGGCCGCCACCGCGGCGACCGCCGCGCCGCACGCCAGGTACGTCAACGACACATTGCCGGCGACAGCGGCCGGCGGGCCCGGCGGCGGCGTTGAAAGAACATAGCCGAGAAACGCCAACGGGCCGAACGTAATCGCCGCCACGATGATTTGCAGCACGCGGACCTGGCCGGCCAACTGCTCTCGCAAGTCTTCGCCGCTTGACATCAACACCTCCCCTGGGGCGCCAGAGCAGACAAGTAGATGGGCTGCGTCTACTCCCCGCCATGCTACCGTTTGCCCCAGAGGCACGCCAGCCGGCGCGTCTGATCGACGCCGACGCGGTTGCGCCGGCGCCTAACCTCGGCGGCCGGCGATCGAGCTTGATAGGCGTCTGGTTGCGCTCGTCAATACTCCCTGCTCAAGCCGCTCGATCGGTAAGGTGTCGTAGGTCAGGCTTTCCGTAGGTCAGGCTTTCCAGCGTGACAGCCAATCGCGCGGGTTTCACGGCCTCGCGCCCTTCAGGCTCGCAAAGCCTGACCTACTGCCCATCGCCGTATCCGTCAGGCTAGAAAGCCTGACCTACTGCCCATCGCCGTATCCGTCAGGCTAGAAAGCCTGACCTACCCCATCCCCGGAGCTTGTCATGTCGAACGAAACTTCCGCGAAACACAATGGCGCGGCGAATCTCGCGGCGCCGCACCGCCGGCCGTGGACGTTTAGCGAACGCCGTTGGGAGCCCGATTTTCGGGCGCCGGATATCAAGCTCAAGCCGCTCGACGCAAGATGGAGGGCCGGGCGCCCCCGCCCGGCAGCGTGACCAAAGCGGCTCAGCCGGGCGAGGGCGCCCGGACCTCCATGAGGCCGGGCAAGAACGCCCGTCGCTGAACGAGGCGCAAGACGCAGCCTCGCCGGAAGGCGGCGCCCAAGATGGTCAACCGCGCGCGACTCACAACGGCCGATTTGCGCCCTGCGGCGTCTGATCGGCGTACCGCCTCGCGCCCTGCCATTAGGGAGTGCCGCAGCCACACGCCGTTATACCGCACGCGGGCGCCAACGAGACGCTTGGGCGGCATGTGGGGCGGCCTTCCAGGCCGTCAATGGCCGGCGGGTGAGGAAGGCCGCACCACGACCAACGCACGTTTCATTATTAACCGGGCAGAGTATAGCACATTCGAATCGCCTACGTGCTCGCTGTTGAGCGAGCGTGAGGCAATGCGCCGCGGTGCGACGCGGCCCGCTGGAGACTGGCTTCCAAGCCGGCGGCGATCGTGCGGATCTGCGGCTCGTCGAACAACCGGACGTGTTCGCCGGCGATCACGTGTTCTTCGACCTCGTCGACCCACGGCTTCCAGCCGAGTTGCGGCGCCTGGTGCAACGTGGTCACGCCGTGGTCGGCGCGGAACAGCGTCAGCTTGCCGGGATACGGCTGCGGGTGGTATTCCAACAGCGCGTTCAGGTTGGCCTGGAAGACCTGGAATACGTGCTGGTCTTGAATCGGGTTGTCGCCGCCGACCAGCACGCGGGCGCGCTCGGCCCGCTGGCGGAAGAATTGCAATTGCTCGGCGGCGCTCATGCCGCGCAGGTCGGACTGCGAGGGACGCAGCTCGTCGGGAAACATTTCCAGCAGGATCGGCAGGAAGTCGTCTTCGTCGAACGATTCTTCGGGGGAGATCATGCCGGCGTCGATCACGGCCAGCAGTGCGGTCTCGAACCCGTCGTCGGCCAACTGCCGCGCCATCTCGAAGGCCAAAATGCCGCCCAGCGACCAGCCGGCCAACAGGTACGGACCTTGCGGCTGCACCGAACGCATCGCCGCGACGTATTCGCCGGCCATGTCTGCGATACGCGTGTGCGGCGACAGCAGGCCGTCGATGCCGCGGGCTTGCAGTCCGTAGACCGGCCGCAGGGGATCGAAGTGCCGGGCCAATTCGCGATAGCAAAACACGGTGCCGCCGGCCGGATGGACGCAGAACAGCGGCTGCTTCATGCCATCGCACTGCGGGCGAATCGGAACCAGAGTGGCATTGACCGGCGCCTCCTCGGGCGCCCGCAACACGGCGGCCAGCCGTTCGATGGTGGCGTCTTGAAACAGCCAGGCCAGCGGCAGTTTCCGCCCGCAATCCGTTTCGACTTCGGCCATCAATCGCACGGCCAGCATCGAGTCGCCGCCCAGCTCGAAGAAGTTGTCGTGCGCCCCGACCGCTTCCAGGCCCAACAGTTTCGCCCAGATGTTTGCCAGCCGGCCTTCGAGTTCGTCTCGCGGAGCGACGAACTCTCGCGCGCCGATCGGCCGCGGCCGCAAAGCGCCGGCGGATGCTTCCGGCGTCGTTTGCGGCGCCGCAGCTTCAAGCTGGGCGAACTCGCCGAGCGTTTGCTCGCCGGCGTCGGGCATGGCGGCGAGCAACGTTTGCAGTTCCGAGAGCAGCCGCCGCATGGCGGCCGGCGCGAACCGCGCCCGCTGGTAACGCAGTTCGAGCTGCAGTTCCTCGCCGGGCGAGGGCGCCCGCCCCTCCTCACCGGGCGAGGGCGCCCGCCCCTCGTTGTCGAAGGATTCGCCGGGCGAGGGCGCCCGCCCCTCCTTGCCGGGCGAGGGCGCCCGGCCCTCCGCGCCGGGCGAGGGCGCCCGGCCCTCCTTGTTGGGCAGGGCGATGAGCGTCAGCGGGTAGACCGTTCTGACGGTCGCTTGCACGTCGCGCACCGTGAAGCCGGCGTTTTGCCGGCGGCAATTCTCGGCGATCGGGTAGTTCTCGAACACGACCAGGCTCTCGAACAATCGCCGGCCCGGCGCGATATCGCTCCAGGCTTCGAGCTGCGTCAAAGGCGCGTGCTGGTGCGGCGCGAATTCGGCCGACTCCGCTTGCAGTTCGGCGAGCCATTCGGCCAAAGGCTGCTCCGGATCGATCGCCGCCCGCAGCGGCAGATTGTTGATGAACGGTCCGACCATCGCCTCGACGCCCGGCAGATCGGCGGGCCGGCCCGAGACGGTCGTGCCGATGACGACCTCGGCCTGGCGACTGGCGCGAGCCAAGAGCAGCATCCAGGCGCCTTGGACCAGCACGGCCGGCGTAAGCTGCCGCTGCCGGCTCCAGGCGTTCAGCGCCGCCGTGGTCTCGGCAGAAAGCCGCAGCCGCTCGCCGCCGAACGTCGGCGAGCCGGAGGCGTCAGCCTCCGAGTCGTCAAGCGTTATCGCGGCGCCTGAAAACCCGGAGGCTAACGCCTCCGGCTCGCCAGTTGACGCCAGCGGCTCGCCAGTTGACGCCAGCGGCGTGGGCAGCCGGAAACCGGCGAGCTTGCGGCGCCAGAAAGCCTCTTCCGCCTCGGCGTCGCGGCGCCCGAGCCAACCCAGGTAATCGCGAAAGGCCGGCGCCGGCGGCAAGTGCAGCGGTTGCCGATGCACCAAAGCCCGATAAACCGACAGCACCTCGCTGAGCACGATCGCCAGGCTCCAGCCGTCGAACAGCAGATGGTGTGCCCGCCAGATAAAGAGATATTTTTCGTCGGCCAGGCGGATCAACGTCATCCGCATCAACGGCTCGCGCGTCAATTCCAAAGGTTGCCCGCCGTCATCGTCAATCAAGGCGGCGGTTCGGCGAGTTTGCTCGTCGGCGGCGAGATCGCGCCAGTCGAGCGCCGTCCAGGCCAGCTCGACCTGCTTGCGGACGACTTGCAACGGCTTTTCCAAGCCTTGCCACAGGAAACAGGTGCGCAGCGCCGGATGCCTTTCCGCCACGCGCTGCCAGGCCTCGGTGAGCAGCTCGAACTCGATCCGGCCGTCGAGCGACAGGCTGAATTGCTCCTGCAGCGTTTCCGATTTCGGATCGTGCAGCGCATGCACCAGCATCAACTGCTGCATGCCGGTCAGCGCGTAGATATCGTCGACGTTTTTGAGCTTGGGTTGCGTCATCGCGTCATCCGAACCGGGCGAGGGCGCCCGGCCCTCCTTAGTTGTCGAGTTGATCGAGCAGCCGGGCCACCTGGTCGATGCCCTGATGATCGAGGTCGGCCAGCGGAAAATCTTCCGGGGCGGCGCCGCCCGCTTCGTCCGAGCAGCAGTGGGCGATCAGCCAGCGGAGATTGGTCAAATAATTGTCGGCCAGCCGCGCGACCGTCTCGCGGCGGTGGGTGCGATCGCTGTAGGTCCAGGCGACTTGCAAGCGGCCTTCGAGAATGTGAGCGTTGATTTCCAGCAAGTGCCGTCGCTCGGCCCGCGGGCTGCGGAGCTTGCCGCTCGATTCAGAGGCCAGCGCGAACGGGCCGCCGGTCGGCAGCAATCCGCCCAAGCGGCCGAGATAGTTGAAGCTCAGCTCGGCCTGCGGCAGCGCCTTCAGCTTCGCCGCCATCGGGCCGTGGTTCAGATACCGCAGCAGTCCGTAGCCGACGCCGCCTTGCGGCACGCGGTGCAAGGCCTCTTTGGTCTTGACCAGCACTTTGCCGGCGGTCTGCCCGGGGACCGAGCTCAGGCAGAGCGGATAATAGTGCGTACACCAGCCGACCGTCCGCGAGAGATCGACGTCGTCGAACAGCGGCAATCGCCCGTGGCTTTCCAGGTCGACGAGCGAGCGCGCGTCGCCGGTCCACTCGGCCAACGTGCGGGCCAAGCCGGCGAGCAGAAGGTCGTTGATTTCGGTGCGGTACGCGGCTGGCGCCGTTTCGAGCAAGGCCGTCGTTTCCTCGGCGTCGAGGGCGCCGGCAATCTGTTGGCTCGAACTGCAAAGGTTCTTGTCGCCGGCCATGTCTCGCGGCAAGGGCTCGACGCGGCGCCGGGCCGATTCGAGCCAGTAGGGCGCCTCTTGCCGCACCGCCTCGCTCTCGGCCAACTCGCTGAGCCGGCGCGACCAGGCTCGAAACGACGTGGTCTTCGGCGGCAACGCAGGCGTTTGCCCGGCGGCGAGTTGCGCGTACAGCGTCGACAAATCTTCCAATAGAATCCGCCAGGAAACGGCGTCGACGGCCAGATGGTGAACCGCCAGCAACAGTCGCCTGGTTCGCCCGGCGCCTGTAGGCGCGGCATCCCTGCCGCGTTTTCTGCTGTCGACGCTGCATCCCTGCCGCGTTGCGGAAAGCGGCAAGGATGCCGCTTCTACAAAGTCGAACCAACCGGCGACCGCCAGCGGCCCTTCTGCCAGGTTCAACCGGGTTTGCAGGCGGTCGATTTCGGCGTCCATCGTCGCCGCTTGCTCGGCGGCGGAAAGCGGGCTGAGATCGAAGCGGGTCATGGGCCAGGCCGCCTGCTCGGCGTGCGACTGCGTCCAGGTCGCCGCATCGCGCTCGAACCGCAAGCGCAGGGCGTCGTGGTGCAGGCACAATTGTTGCAAAGCTTGTTCGACGAGCTCGCACCGCACCCATTCATCGACGCTGAGCAGCACCGCCTGGTTGAAGTGCGCCGCATCGATCGGTCCTGCTTCGCTCGGCCCTGGGTTGTTCGGCCCTGGGTCGAGGAACCAGTGCTGGATCGGCGTTAGCGGCGCCGGGCCGACGACCGGCCCTTGCTCGGCGTCGATCGTTTGGCACGTTCCTTCGACGGCGGCCAATTCGGCGATCGTTTGGTGCTGGAAAAGCTGTTTGGGGGCGAACCGCAAACCGGCGTCGCGAGCCCGGGCGATGACCTGGATGCTCAAGATCGAGTCGCCGCCCAGTTCGAAGAAATTGTCGTCAACGCCGACCCGTTCGACGCCCAGCAGCTTCGCCCAGATTTCGGCCAGCGTCTGTTCGACCGGCGTACACGGCGCCGCGTAGGCTTGCCACCCGAATTGCCGGGCCTCGTCGGGCGCGGGCAACGCCGCCGCGTCGAGCTTGTGGTGCGACGTGAGCGGCAACGAATCGAGCGTCGCCACGGCGGCGGGCAGCATGTATTCGGGCAGCTTCTCGGCCAGCCAGCGCCGCACTTCGGTTGTCGAAAGTTGAACCTTGAAATCCGACGCCTTTTCGCGATCGGGCACGACATAAGCGACCAGGCGCTTCGCGCCCGGCGAGTCTTCGCGGCAGATCACGGCCGCCTCGCGAACGGCGGGGTGCTGTGCCAGCGCAGCTTCGATTTCGGCCGGTTCGATGCGGAAGCCGCGAAGCTTGATCTGGCGATCGACGCGGCCCAGAAACTCCAGGTTGCCGTCGGCCCGCAGACGAACGCGATCGCCGGTGCGCAACAAGCACGAGCCCGGCTTCGAAGCGAACGGATCGGCGATCAACCGCTGCCCGTTCCGTCCGGCGGCCCGGCGGTAGCCTCGCGTCAGGCCGACGCCGCCCAGGTACAACTCGCCGGGGGCGCCGATCGGCACGGGCTGCTGCTGGGCGTCGAGCACGTAGGCCGTGGTGTTGGCGATCGGACGGCCGATCGGCAGCCGACCGGCATATCCGTTGAGCTTTTCGCCGGGGGCGAGTTCGAACAGCGTGCTGGTGATCGTCGCTTCGGTCAGCCCATAGGCGTGCAAGAACCGCTCGCGACCGCCGCTCATTTGGCGCCAGCGTCTCAGCGTTTCGACCGCCGGAGCCTCGCCGCCGACCAACAGCACTCGCAAATGATCGAAGATTTCGTCGTCTGCGGGCGTCCAATCGGCCAGACATTGCTGCCAGAGTACGGTCGGCAAGTGCAGCACGGTGATCTGATGTCGGCGGCAGTCGTCAAGAATTCGCCGGCCGCTCGGTTCGGCCGCAGGCTCGGGCAAGACCAGCGTCGCGCCGCTGACCAGCGCGGGAAAAATCTCCTCGCCCGCCGCGTCGAAACCGATGGAAATGATTTGCAGCACCCGGTCGCCGACCGCCGAGCCATATCGCCGGGCCAGCTCCGTCGCATGATTGACCAGGCTGCGATGCGTGATCTCCACGCCCTTGGGCCGGCCCGTCGAGCCGGAAGTGTAGATCACGTACGCCAGGCATTCGGGGCCGGCCTGGGCTTCGAGCGGCGCATCGCTCTCGCGGGCGATCGAGGCCCATTCCGCGTCGAGCAGAACTTCTTCGGCCTCGTGCGGCGGCAGCTTCGCCGCCCCGGCGCGCGTGGTCAGAATCACCGGCATCTGCACGTCGTCGACGATCAACTCCAATCGCTCGGGGGCGTCGTTCGAATCGAGCGGCACGTAAGCGCCGCCGGCCTTGAGCACGCCAAGCAGCGCCACCAGCATCTCGACCGATCGTTCGAAGCAGAGGCCCGCGGGAACTTCGGGGCCGACGCCCATCGCGCGCAGGTATCTCGCCAATTGGTTCGACCGCCGGTCCAGCTCGCGGTACGTCAGTCGCTCGCCGCCGCACGCAATCGCGATCGCGTCGGGGTGTTTCGCCGCCTGTTCGACGAACAAGTCGTGGATCGCGAGTGCGGAGGGAAAGGCTCGCTCGGTGCGGTTCAACGTCGCGACGGGCGAGTCGGCTTCGTGCGGCGGCCAAAGGGGAAGCTTGCCGATCGGCGCCTCGGGCTGGGCGACGGCGGCGACCAACAGGGTGCGCCAGGCGGCCAGCATTTCCGCGATCGTGGCCCGCTCGAACAATTCCGCGTTGTAAACGATCGTCGCCGACAATCCGGCCGCTTGCGGTTCGACGACCAGCGTCAAGTCGAACGAAGAAATCGCCCGGTGTTCGATGCGAACGTCGCCGATCGACAATCCGGCGGCCTCGGTCTCCCGCCAGTCGACGTTTTCGAAGACGAACATCGCTTGGAACAGGGGCGATTGTCCGAGTTCGCGATTGGGCCGCAGAACCTCGATCAGTTTGTCGAGCGGCACTTCCTGGTTGGCCAACGCGCCGAGCGTCGTTTCGCGCACGCGGCCGAGCAACTGGCGAAAATTGGGGTCGCCGGAAAGATCGGTTCGCAGCGGCAGCGTGTTGACGAAAAACCCGATGAGCGGCTCCAACTCGACGCGCGTGCGGCCGGCCGCCGGCGAGCCGATGCAAAGATCGGTCGCGCCCGTATAGCGCGAGAGCAAGGCTTGGAACGAGGCCAACAACGTCATGAACAGCGTGGCGTGCTCGCGACGGCTGAACTGCTCCAACTCGGCGCGCAGTTCGGCCGGCAATTGGCGCTGCTCGCTTGCGCCGCTGAACCGGGCGTCGGCCGTCCGCGGACGGTCGGCGGCCAGTTCGAGCGCCGGCGGCAAATCGGCGAATCGCTCGGTCCAGTAAGCAAGCTGCTTTTCGGCGGCGGAGCTGGCGAGCCATTCGCGCTGCCAGAGGGCGAAGTCGGCGTATTCGAGCGGCAACGCCGGTAATGGAGCATCGGGCGCCCCCGCCCGATGCGTCGCCGGGCGAGGGCGCCCGGCCCTCCCTGGTAATGGAGCATCGGGCGCCCCCGCCCGATGCGCCGCCGGGCGAGGGCGCCCGGCCCTCCCGCCAGTGTCGCCGGGCGAGGGCGCCCGGCCCTCCCGCCGGGGCCAGTTCGCGGCGAAGTTCTCGTAGCAAGCGGCCAGTTCCTTAAGGAACACGCCCATCGACCAGCCGTCGACGACGATATGATGCGCCGCCAGCGCAAGCAGGTAATCCTGGTCGGACAGCCGATACAACGCGGCGCGGACCAGCGAATCATGTTCCAGGTCGAACGGCGCAGCCGCGGCCTCGGCGGCCAGCCGCTGCGCTTCGGCCAGACGCGCTTCGAGCGCGGCGTCCGGCAAAGCGGCGGCGAGATCGACCAGCGCCAGCGGAATGCGTCGCTCGGCGTGTACGACTTGCACCGGCCGCCCGTCCGCTGCTCGAAAATTGGTCCGCAGCGCTTCGTGGCGGCGCACGATTTCGTCGAAGCTCCGCTCGAGGGCCGCCAAGTCGAGCGGGCCTTGCAGCCGCGCCGAAGCGGGCACGTTGTAGCGCGGGGATTGCTCGATTTGCTCCAAAAACCAGAGCCGCTGTTGAGCGAACGACAGCGGCAATTCGCCTTCGCGGCGGGCGCAAACCAGCGCCGGCGCCGGCGACTCGGCGGCGCCGGCGCGAAGCTGGGCGATTCGCTCGGCGAGTTCGGCGATCGTCGGCGATTCGAACAGCGACGGCAGCGGCAACTCGACGCCGAACGTGTCGCGAATGCGGGCCAGAAGCTGGGTCGCCAGCAACGACTGGCCGCCGTGGTCGAAGAAGCATTCGTCGATGCCCACGGTTTCCAGGCCCAGCACTTGGCGCCACAACTCGGCCAGCGCGGCTTCGGTTTCGTTTCGCGGTTGCGCGGGCGCCGGTCGCTCGGCCTGCCGATCGATCCGGCCGTCTTGCCACTGGAGCACGATGTTCAACGCGCCGCTCAAGAACCGCTGGCGGCAGGCGCTGCGCCGCGTCTTGCCGCTGGACGTTTTGGGCAGCGTGCCAGCGAGGATCAGCGCCACGGCGTAGACGGGCACGCCGTGCTCCTCGGCCACCCGGCGCCGAATGGTTTCGACCAGCGCCGCCGGATCGATGCGTTTCGGCCGCAGCACTTCTTGCACGATCGCCAGCCGCTCTTCGCCGCCGACGTCGATGGAAAACGCGGCGCCGCCGTCGGGCTTGAGCGCCTCGTGGCAGTGCAACACGGTTTGCTCGATGTCTTGGGGATACAAGTTGCGTCCCCAAACGACGATCATGTCTTTGACTCGGCCGGTGACGAACAATTCGCCGTCGTCGAAGAAACCAAGGTCGCCAGTTCGCAAAAACGGCCCTTCGTCGCCGCCGGCCAGCCGCGCGCCGAACGTCGCCGCCGATTCTTCCGGCCGGTTCCAATACCCTCGGCCGATGCTGGGGCCGGAAACCCAAATCTCGCCCACGCGCCGCTCGGGCAGCCGTTGGCCGCTGGCCGGATCGGCGACGACGACCTGTTGGCCGTAGACGCTTTTGCCGCAGCCGACCAGCCCGCATGCGCGGCCGCCTTCGACCGGAGGAGCGATCATGTTGTGCTCCAATTGTGCGGCGTCGAACGGTCGGACGACCGGCGCCGCGCCGACCGGGCCGCCGGCGACCATCAAAGTCGCTTCGGCCAAGCCGTAACAAGGATAGAACGCCTCGCGCCGGAACCCACACGGTCCGAACGCCTCGACGAAGCGGTCCATCGTGTCGGCGCGCACTCGCTCGGCGCCGTTGAGCGCCAGGCTGAGACTGCTCAGGTCGAGCGAGCGCCGCTCGTCGCCGCGAATTTTGCGGACACACAAGTCGTAGGCGAAATTCGGCCCCGCCGTGGTCCAGGCTCGGTAATTCGAAACCGCCTTGAGCCAGCGGAGCGGCCGTTGCATGAAGCTCATCGGCGACATCAAAATCGTGTGCCGACCGCTGAACACCGGCTGAAAGATGCCGCCGATCAGGCCCATATCGTGATAGGCCGGCAGCCAACTGACGGCGATCACTCCTTCGCGGTCGAGCGCCCGTTCGATCCGCCGCAGGTTGGCCAGCAAATTGGCGTGCGAAATCACCACGCCCCGCGGCGCGCCGGTCGAGCCCGACGTGTACTGTAAGATCGCCAGATCCTCGGGCGAGATCGGCGGCTCGGCGCGCCGAGCGGTCTCCGAACGCGTGATGGCGTCGGTGGCCACGATCGAAGTCAGGCCCGGCACGGTGCGAAACAGCGAACCGGCCCAGCTCAGCGTGGCTTCGGTCGCCAACAGCGTCTCGGCCTGGGCGTCGGCGACGATCGACTGCAACCGCGGCAAGGTGCGGTCGATGCGAAACGGGTCGGGCGGATACACCGGTACGGCGACCACGCCCGCATACAAACAGCCGTAGAGCGCCGCGATATAGTCCAAACCCGAGTCGAAGACCAGCAACGCGCGCGATCCGCGCGCCGCCGTACGTTCCAGCGCAGCCGCGATGGAGCGGGCCTCTCGATCGAGTTCGGCGTAAGTCAGACTGAGCGTTTCGTCCTCGCCGTCCACGAGAAACGTGAACGCCAGCTCGCTCGGTTGGTTGGCGGCGCGCCACCGCAAGACCTGGGGCAGGGTCGAGAGCCCATGCGGTCGCGTCGCTATCTGGTCCCGAGACGAAACGTCAATGGCCATTAGGATTTATCCGCCAAGTTGGTGACTATTTTGGGGACTGCATTCGTTCCATCGTCGCGCGGCGGAAATCAACCTCCCGGCGGCCCCTAAACCACAGTAAGCAAAAGGCATTCCCTTGCGCGAAGGCCCTGGCAAAAGAATCATAAGGCCGGCATCTGTGACGGCCAGGGGGGCTAGGCGGTGTGGAATGATTATAGCGGGGAGCTAAGGAGGGATTTGGCCATTGAACTATAGCACAGTTTATGCAGTTTGCTGGGACGGGTACGATAGTCGCGGTTTGCCTTACTGGAATTTTCTACGAGCCAAGGAGCTACGATGTGCTCGCTGATGTTGTTTTTTTGTTGGGTCGGGGCGCCTGGGGCCGACCCGGCCGGCCACGCGAACGCCGTGCTGGAACAACTTGTCGAGACGGGAATCGCGCTGCCCGATGCCGGGGCGGTCAAATTGCCCCCGCCGAGCATGCCCGACGGGCTGGATGCCAAGCAGCAGCGAACGGCGATCGCCAAGCTGCCCGGCATTCGCCATTCCGTCGAGGATCTGTTGCGCAAAAGCGCAGTCGCGCCGTTCGAGTTACAGAAGACTCAAGCCGCCGCCAAGGACAAGGCCGAGACGTCGGCCTGGCGCGTCGACGCTTGGTTCGTCGCGTATGGCGAGTTGGACCAGGTGGCGAAGGAAGATTTTCTCAAACGCTGGTCGCAACTCGGCGGCGGCAAGGACGAGAACGGAGGGGTCTCGCGGGCCGGGAAGCTTTCGGACGAAGAAATCGCCGAGCGCAAGCTGTTCGACGTCGGCGGCGATCACAAAGACGAATACTTCTTATACAGCACGTTCGAACTGTTCGATAAGGTCCAGTTCGGCGCCACGCGCCATGCAATGATCTCGCGCAGCGACGAGTCGCTGCTGGTGGCGGCCAGGGTCGATTCGCGCTTTGCCGGCGACGCCAAATACCCCAACCAGTGGCGGCCGATGAAGCGCGACGAACTGGGCAAGATCACCGTCGGCCAGCCGCACCCCTACGAAGCCGCCGGCTTTTACGCCAAGGTCACCCGGCTCGAAGAACCGGCCGGCGCCTTGTTCGTCGAATACCATCAAGTGTTCAACGAACCGCAAGCCTGGTTCCACGGCGCGAGGTTGTTGAGTTCGAAGATTCCGCTCTTGGCGCAAGACGCCGTGCGCGATTTCCGCCGGAAGTTGATCAAGGAAAACCGCTAGCAAGCCGTAGGTCAGGCTTTCCTGCCTGACGGATTTCCGGCAGAGGTCGAGGTTTTGCGGGACGCACGTCAGACTGGAAAGCCTGACCTACGCGTGCGTTACCGCCCGCCTTGCTTCTCCAGCGTCGGGTCGGCCTGCCAGAGATAAAGGAACGTCGGCAGCCGGCTGCGGTCGAGACCGGGCATGCTGAGCGGAATCAGCGTCTGTTGCAGCGGCACGTTGGGCGTCACGGCGTAGGGCGTGCGGGCCGGATCGTTCGGGCGATGGTACAGCGTCACCTGCGCCTGCGGGCAGTTGCTCATTCGCCGGGCCAGTTCGATCGCATCGTCCAGGTAGCCGATCGCGTCGATCAACTTTCGCTCCTGAGCTTGCGACGCCGTGAAGATCCGTCCGTCGAAATCTTCGGCGCGATTCGGGTCGTGCGCCGGGCGGGCTTGCCCGACCACTTGCTTGAACCGCGCGTGAAACTGATCGCTGACCGCTTGCAGCAACTCCCGCTCTTCCGGCTCTTGGGCGCGAATCGCCGAGCCGAGATCGACGTTCTTGCCCGACTTGACCGGCGTGGCCGCGATGTTGAACTGAGCCATTGCGTCCTGCAAGTTATAAAGATTGATAATCACGCCGATGCCGCCGGTGACTGTCGTCGGATGGGCCACGATCTGGTCGGCGGCCGTCGCCAGGTAATAGCCGCCGCCGGTGGCCACGTCGAGCATACAGGCCACCACCGGCCTACCGCTGCGGGCTTTGAAAGCCTGCAGGTCGTGCCACATCATATCGGTCGCCGTCACGCCGCCGCCCGGGCTGTTGATTCGCACCACGACGGCTCGCACGCAAGGGTCGGCCGCCGCCGCGTCGAGCCGCTCGCGAAACAGCGAGACCGGGTTTTCGCCCGCCGAATACAAGCCGGTCATGTCCATGTTCAACAGCAGCCCGTCGACGTCGATCAGGGCGATTCGCGCCTCGCCCGCGTCGCCCGTGCCGCGCAGCGGCATGGCCACCAGCCGCCGGGCATTGCTGACCGGCGGCATGTCGCTGACGATCCGCGAAGTGGTCGATACTTGCACCGGCTGTTTACAGCCCAGGCAAGCCAACGCGAGAATACAGATAATCGCGAGGCGTCTGAGCATACGATGAACCATTGAGCGGTAGCGTGACGACTCAGCTCCAGCAGGATTCGCAGTTCCGCTAGCTAGCTCCTCCCTCTCCCTCTGGGAGAGGGCCGGGGTGAGGGCGGGTTCAACTCCAGCAGGATTCGCAGTTCCGCTAGATTCCGCATCTTCGTCTTAAGACGTATCGGCACTTCGACCGCTCGCAGGCCAGCGGCGACGCCGAACTCTGCGAGGCAGCCCTTGGCACGCCGCGCGGCGCGGCCGTAAGCTTTTGTCCGAGAAAAACTTAAACGATTCGTAGGTTCGCCCGTGCCCGAGCTACCGCTTGCCTGCGATGAAGTTCACGTCTGGCACGCGGCGCCTGAACAAATTACCCAGCCCGAACGACTGGCATGGTTCGAGAGCCTGCTTTCCGACGACGAACGGGCGCGTTGGCGCCGCTTCGTGCGGCCGACCGACGCCTTGCACTATCTCGTGGCCCATGCGCTGGTGCGCACCGTTCTCTCCCAATACGCGCAAGTGGCGCCCGAGGCATGGCGTTTCGAGGCGAACGAGTTCGGCCGGCCGCAAGTGGCCGAGCCTGCCAAAGCCAAGGAACTGCAATTCAATCTTTCCCATACGCCGGGCTTGGTGGTCTGCGGCGTTGCCTGGCGCCGCGAGATCGGCGTCGATATCGAAAACCTCGAGCGCCCTGGTCTCGAACTGCGGATTGCCGATCGGTATTTTTCGCCGCGAGAGGCGGCCGAGCTGAGATCGCTGCCCCTTGAGCGGCAGCGAGAACGCTTTTTCGAATACTGGACGCTGAAAGAGGCGTACATCAAGGCCCGCGGGGTCGGCATGTCGCTGCCGCTCGATCGTTTCACGATTCAATTGCGCCCCCAAGAACCGATCGCCATCTCCTTCGCACCGCCGTTGGCCGACGATTCAGCGAGTTGGCAATTCGCCCAATTCCGTCCGACGACGAAGCATGTGCTGGCCGTTGCCGTTCGCCGTTCGCGGGGGGAGGATTGCCGGATATTGCTGCAGGAATTCAAGCCCGAAGAGCTTCGCTCCGCCCGTTGACACCCCCCCTGGCTCCTTTACAATAAACCGTTTTCTCCCAGCCGGAAGTCGCTGGTCTCTTGGTACGCGAACAGGGGGTGAGCAGTGAACAGGGGGGAACCGTGAGCAGCCTTGCCGTCAGTTGGTCGCCCCCGGGCGCTGAAACCTGGAGCACGCCGTTGCAAACTGCCGTCGAAAAGGCCGACGTACTGATCGAGGCCCTGGAGTGGATTCGCCGCTTCCGCGACGAGACGACGGTCATCAAGATCGGCGGCAGCGTGATGGAAGACCCCCATGCGCTGCGGCACCTGCTGCTCGACATCATCTTCATGCGCACCGTCGGCATGCGGCCGGTGGTCGTCCATGGCGGCGGGGCCGCCATCAGCCGGGCCATGGCCGAGGCCGGCCTCAAGCCCCGCTTCATCCATGGCCGCCGCTACACCGACGATGCGGCCCGCGACATCGTCGAACGCGTGCTGGCCTACGAGACGAACGAGAATATCTTCCAACGCATCGAAGAACTCGGCGGCCGCGCCGCTCCCTTGAATTTCCGCACCACGAACGTGCTGTTTGGCGAGAAAATCCAGCTTCCCGGCGACGATGGCCAGCCGATCGACCTGGGACACGTCGGCCACGTGACGCGCGTCGACCGCACCACGATCGAGAACCTTTGCTACGCGGGCATCGTGCCGGTCATCCCCTCGATGTGTCTCGATGCCGACAAGCAGAAACTGAACGTGAACGCCGACACCGCGGCCACCGCCGTGGCCCAGGCGATGCGGGCCGAAAAGCTGGTTTTCCTGAGCGACGTCAACGGCGTGCGCCGCGACAAGAACGATCCCGATTCGTTGATCCACTCGCTGACCGCCGACGAAGCCCGCGAGTTGATCGCCTCGGGCGCCATCGAGAGCGGCATGATTCCGAAGGTCGAAGCCTGCCTCGACACGCTCGACCGCGGGGTCGGCAAGGTCCACGTCATCGACGGCCGTTTGCGGCATTCGTTGCTGTTGGAGATTTACACCAGCAAGGGCGTCGGCACCGAGATCTGCAAATCGCGATAGCACCGCTTCGCGCAAACCCTGCCCGCTTTTTTCAAGCCACGGATGAAACACGGATAAAACACCGATTTTTGGAGGACGCCGAGGAACAAGGAATTAATATCCGTGTTCGATCCGTGTTCCATCCGTGGCTAAATTTTCTGTTGACGAATCTTCTGACTTAAGAATTGGTCTTTCCGGTTCGCCTTGAACCAACAGAAGGAGCACGCCGTGGCGACCTCCGCAGCGCTAAGTTCCGCCGAAATCATCGAGCTGTTCAAGCGGTATGTCGTGCCGAACTACGGCCGCTATCCAATCTGCTTGACGCGCGGCGAAGGTTCCTACGTTTGGGACAGCGAGGGCAATCGCTATCTCGACCTGTTCCCCGGCTGGGGCTGCAATTTGCTCGGCCATTGCCCCGAGCCGGTCGTGCGGGCCGTGCAAGAGCAAGTGGCCACGCTGATCCACGTACCGAATACCTGGTACACCGAGGCCCAGGGCCTATGGGCCAAGGCGCTCGCGGATCGCAGCTTCGGCGGTCAGGCGTTTTTCTGCAACTCGGGCACCGAGGCCAACGAGGCGGCGATCAAGCTGGCCCGGCTGCACACGCCCAAAGAACGCTACAAGATCATCACCTTCACGGGCGGCTTCCACGGCCGCACGCTCGGCTCGACCGCAGCCACCGCTCAGCCCAAGTATCACGAAGGCCTCGGCCCCTTGATGGCTGGCTTCGTCTATGCTCCCTACGGCGACTTGGAGGCGGTCGAACAACTGGCCGACGAAGAAACCGCCGCCATCATGGTCGAGCCGGTGCAAGGCGAAGGGGGCGTCCAGATTCCGCCCGAGGGCTTTCTGGCCGGCTTGCGGCGAATCTGCGACGAACGCGGACTGCTGCTGATCTTCGACGAAGTGCAAACCGGCTGCGGCCGCACCGGGCATTGGTTCGCCTATCAGCATTTCGGCGTCACGCCCGACGTGATGACGTTGGCAAAGAGCATCTGCGGGGGCATCGCCGGCGGCGCCATGTTGACGCGGGCCGACATCGCCCCCAGCCTGCGGCCCGGCATGCACGCGGCCACCTTCGGCGGCAACCCGATCGCCGCTCGGGCCGGCATCGCGGCGCTGGAAATGATCGAGCAGGAGAACCTGCTGGAGAACGCCCGCAAGCTCGGCGAGATCTTCCGCACGCGGCTCGAAGCCCTGGCGAAAGAGTGCGAGCTGATCGAACAGGTCCGCGTGCTGGGCGTGATGATCGGCGTCGAGTTGGCGGCGGAGGGCACCCCGCTGGTCAAGGCTTGTCTGGAGCGCAAGCTGCTCATCAATTGCACGCAAGGCACGGTGCTACGGTTGCTGCCGGCCATGAACTTAAGCGAATCCCAAGCTCAGGAGGCTTGCGATCTCCTGTCCGAGGTGATTGAAGAACACGCGAAATAGGGTCACGATGCGCCATTTGATTACGCTGGGCGACGTGTCCAGCGCCGAGATCGAGCGGATTTTTGCGATCAGCGAAGACCTCAAGAGCAAGCACGCCCGCGGCATCCGCGAGGCGCTGCTGCCGGGCCGCGTGATGGCCCTGCTGTTCGAAAAGCCCTCGCTGCGGACGCGCGTCAGTTTCGAAGCCGGCATGACCCACCTGGGCGGCACGAGCCTGTTTCTGGGCGAAGACGTGGGCTGGGGCTCGCGCGAGTCGATCGCCGATTTCGCCCGCGTGCTCAGCGAATACGTCGACGTGATCGTGGTCCGCGCCAAGTCGCACCAGAAGGTGCTGGAACTGGCTCAGCACTCGAGCTGCTCGGTCATCAACGGCCTGACCGATTACATTCATCCCTGTCAGGCCCTGGCCGATCTGTACACGCTCCGCGAGTTGGCCGGGCCGCTCAAGGGCAAGACGCTGACCTTCGTCGGCGACGGCAACAACGTCTCGCGCTCGCTGGCCGAAGCTTGCGGCAAGCTGGGGATGAAGTTCGTGCTGGCCGCGCCCAAAGGCTACGAGTTCGACGCCGAATTCCTCAAGTTGCTCAAACACGACGTTCCCGACTTGAAGCTGACCGTGACGAACGATCCGCGGCAAGCCGTCAAGAATGCGTTGGCCGTCTACACAGACGTCTGGGCCAGCATGGGCCAGGAGGACGAAGCTCACGAGCGGCGGCTGGCCTTCGCCGATTACCAGGTGAACGCCGAGCTGATGTCGCACGCGCCCAAGTCGGCCTATTTCATGCACTGCCTGCCCGCCCGCCGCGGCGAGGAGGTGACCGACGAGGTGATCGACCACCCCAACAGCATCATCGTCGCCCAGGCCGCCAATCGGCTGCACGTGCAGAAAGGCATTCTGGCCTGGCTGCTCGGGACGCAAGTCTAACCGCGTCAGGCGAGCCGGAGGCGTGAGCCTCCGTTTCGAACCGGCGAGCGGCGCTCCACCATTTCCGCGATCACAGCGAAATCGCGCGCCAGGCGAGCCGGAGGCGTCAGCCTCCGTTTCGAATCGGCAAACCGCGCTCAACCGCCTCCATAATCACAGCGAACTCGCGGCGCAACGTCACCGGGGGGCTGACGCCCCCCGCTCGCCATGCCATTAGCGATCGGCCAAAAACCGTTTATTGACCCAAACGGCGAGCGGAAACTCCTGCGCTTGAACGTAACGCACCGCGGCAATCACTTCGGCCTCGCCGTTCAGTTTTCTTTTCGAACCTGACTCCGTCCACCACGTGTCGCTGGCAGGCCGAGGCCAGCGTCGATTGAGAGCGCGGCTGCCGTAGCTCTTGAAGTCGCGCAAGATGTCCGACGGTTCGGGATTGCCTTGCACGCCGACGACCAAATGCACATGGTTCGACATCACGGCGACCGCCAGCAGCAGCCACTGCCGATATCCGGCTGTTTCTTGAAACTGCGCAAGCAGCGCTTCTGCTTGCTCCAGGACAAGCCGAACTGGCGGACATTTCAGTCGCTCGACGGCGAACTGCGCCAGTCGCGGCAAGTCGGCGTCATAAGGCGTGCCGGGGATGTTGTGGATCGCGGATCCGCCGGCTTCGTCGCTCACCTTGCAGACGAACCCGCGTTCGTCGCCCGGCAGCCAATTGCCATAAAACGTGGACGTCAACAGCCAGTAGCGGTCCACGACGCCGACTCCTTGTTCTGCCGGGAGAAAGTCACGCCGCGCAGTATAAGACACTCGATGTTCGAAATCGCGACCGAACCGCAAAAAAAGTAGCAGGCGAGCCAGAGACGTGAGCCTCCGTTTCGAACCGGCCAAGCCGCGTTCCACCATCTCCGCGATGGGAGCAAACTTGCGGCGCAACGTCACCGGGGGGCTGACGCCCCCCGCTCGCCATTAGCGAGCCGGCATAGGCTCGTTTTCGGTACTGCGGCAGATCTCTGCGGGCAGCATCACGATCAGCAAAACAATTGCTGCCACCAGGAGAATGCATGCCGCGATGACCCGCGCTAATTTGTGCTCTCTTGCAATCCAGCGCTTGGCAACGCCAAGAATGCTGCGTTTCTTCTTGGCAGGCGTCACGCGCGCGATTCGGGCAGAGCTTCGTCTTTTCACAACGCGCTTCGGCGCCGGAGCGGCTTTCACCGGCGCCGACCGAGCGGCGGTTTTCTCGCTTCCAGGCGCCGCGGCCGGCTTATTGGCTGGTGCGATGGGCGGTTTGAAATTCGGAGGGGGTCGTTGTTTCAGCGAGTTCGAGCACTGACTCCGCCGCGCCGCCTCTCGGGCGGCCTGCACGGCAGGCAACAAAAGCGCGATCAAAACGCCTATGATTGCCGTCAGCACGAGCACGTCCGTCAGCGTGAGGGGCCGCGGCGGAACTCGCGGCGGCGGAACATAATCCGACGCCAGGGGCGCTCGAAAAGGATTCTCGTCCATGCCAGCATTCTACTCGACCGGGTTGTAAAAACGCATCTGGTCGGACTGCTGGGGACGCAAGGTCAATCCCGGCCGTTCGCTCACGTTGCCAGAGAACGGTTCCGCGACCCGAACGAATCAGATTCGATAGCCCATGGCGAAGCCTCATTGACCCACAAGTCTTTAGCATTACGACGCCGCTGCGCCCGCGCATTGCTTTCCCGCTGCGCGAGATTGACTTAGAATCATGTTCGTCGGCCGCGAGCTATCGCTGCCGCTGGATTCATTTCGATTCGTCGCCGTGAGGGCCCCGTCCATGTCGCCGGAATTGCTCGAGCACGTGCATCCCGACGTTCGGCTGCGCCGCGCGGCGCTCGCCGATCGGGAAAACGCCTATTCCCTGTGGGCGGAAGCGGCCGCGCACCTGGCGCCGTTTGAAATCGCCGAATACGACGAGTTCGAATCGCGTGCTTGCGAGTCGCAACAGGATCTCGGTTATTGGCTGCCTGAAGGCGCCGTCCGCGCAAAGCTTCGCGATCAGATCGAGCACAATCGCCGCGCGCTGGAAACTGCCAACCTGGGCCTCTCGCTGGGACGCTTTCAGTGGCCCGAGCCCCGCGGCATGGAGTATTTCGCCGAGGACACGGCGCTGGTCGACTTCTTCAGGCCTCTGGCGCGGATTCGCGATTTCAAAGCGCGGCTGCACGCTTCGTGCGGCGAGTTCGGCCAGGCGGCCCGCGAGCTGACAAACTCGCTCCGCACGGCCGAACTGGCGCTCGATGGCGACGGCATTATCGTGACCTACTTGGTAGGCATCGCTTGCCACGGCAGCGCCCTGGCGAGCATGCGAGGGCTGGCGCGATTGGCCGGCGCGCCGCCCGCCGCGATCGCTCAGATGCTGGTCACGGTCAACCGCGGTTGGCAAGGCGCCGAAGCGCTGGCGCAATCGATTCGGACCGATTTCCATTATTACTTCGTCAAGCGGCTGGAGTCTCTCTCCGCATGCGATCGTCTGGAGGCTCTGGTCGACGCATTGCTGAAGGGGTTCTATTCGGACGCGCCGATCTCCTGGGACGAGCAGCCGCCCGGTCCTCATCCCGATGGCCGCTCGGCGTGGCGCCGGCAGCGATTGTTGGAATTGCTCGCAGGGCATCCCGCACCGTTCGATGCAGGATCGACGATTTCCGCAAGTTCGCACGAATTGGCCGACCTCGTGCACCGCAGCGACGCGCCTTGGCGTGCGGGTCGCGAAAGATCTGCGGAGGAGCGGTTGCTTCCGGAAGAACATTGGCCGGCGCAACTGAGCCCCGACTTTCCTTACGAACTGCTCGGTCCTGGACCCGAGGCGCGAAAAGCCGTCGAAGAGCTTTTGGAACTGACGCAGGAAGACGACGGCTCATTGAGCAATCTGGCGGACCTGGCTCGCCACTGGCAGGCGCCGGACGGGGCAGCCCTCGCTACCGCGCGCGAAAACCTGCGGCGCCTCGACAACCCAGTCGGGCGGCTGCTCGCTCAGAGTGAGATCGGAGTCCTGCCAAATTGCGTCGACCTATTGTTTCGCACCCGAGCTCTGCGCGAAGCGACCAAGGCCGTGTTAGCCCTTCGCCTTTACCAAATTCAACGCGGACGATTGCCCGACGACTTGGAATCGCTCGTCGAAGTGGGCTTGCTTGCCGCGGTTCCAGCCGATCCGTTCGCCGACAGGCCGCTTGGCTACTCTCGCGAGCGAGCGGTCGTGTGGAGCGTCGGGCCAGACGGCGCCCTGGAGGGCGGAGAACCGCCTTCCAATCTGGTCTGGAGCGTATCGGGGGCCTAGGCCCCCGGCAACCATCGAACCAATAAAGCAACTGCGTGGCCTTGAACTGTCTCGTCACCGGCGCCGGGGGTTTCCTCGGCCTGTATCTCGTCGAACAACTTAAAAGCCGCGGCGATCGAGTGCGCGCGCTCTGTCGCCGCCAGGTCGCCGAGTTGGATGCCCTGGGCGTCGAGACCGTGCTGGCCGACTTGCGCGACGCCGAAGCCGTCGCCGCTGCGTGCGAAGGCATCGACGTTGTGTTTCACGTCGCCGGCGTGGCGGGCATTTGGGGGTCGTGGGAGCATTTCTACGGCATCAATACGCTCGGCACTCGGCACGTGCTGGAAGGTTGCCGGCGGCATGGGGTTGCCCGGCTGGCGTATACCAGCAGCCCGAGCGTCACGTTCGATGGCGGCGATCAGTGCGGCATCGACGAGTCGGCGCCGTACCCCAAGCGCTGGCTTTGCCATTACCCGCACACCAAGGCCCTGGCCGAACAGGAGGTGCTGGCCGCCAACGGCCGCAACGGCCTGCTGACTTGCTCGTTGCGGCCGCACCTGATCTGGGGGCCGCGCGACCGGCAACTCGTGCCGCGGCTGATCGAGCGGGCCAGGTCTGGCCGCTTGCGGCGGGTGGGCGACGGCACGAACCTGATCGACATGGTTTACGTCGAGAACGCCGCCGCGGCCCACTTGCAGGCCGCCGATCGCCTGACGGCCGGCTCGCCCGTCGCGGGCAGCGCCTATTTCATCACCCAGGGCGAACCGGTGAATTGCTGGCAGTGGATCGACGAGTTGCTGGCGCTCTATGGTCTGCCGCCCGTGCGAAAATCGATTTCGACCGGCGCCGCCGGGGCGCTCGGCGCCGCTTTGGAAGCGGCGTACTCGGTCCTCGGTCGCGAAAGCGAACCGCCGATGACCCGCTTTCTGGCTTCGCAATTGGGCAAGTCGCACTACTTCAACATCGATCGCGCCCGGCGCGACTTCGGTTATGAGCCGGCGATTTCGACGGCCGAAGGCATGCAGCGGCTGGCGGCGCCCGCGCGGCGATAGGGGTAGGGAGAGCCGATTGAGTTCGGCTCCCCCTCCCTCCGAACCGTACGGGCGGTTTTCCCGCATACGGCTCTCCGGTTAGGAGGTTCCTGTGGATTGGACGAAACGAACGTGGGTCGCA
>Ga0307372_10002344_pt1 | contig 31534 bp, 30 predicted proteins | sample OX1MG_FD_202533 | JGI IMG/M metagenome (GOLD analysis project Ga0307372, IMG submission 202533) | Soil microbial communities from Risofladan, Vaasa, Finland - OX-1 | ecosystem: Environmental > Terrestrial > Soil > Coastal area > Acid sulfate soil | place: Finland: Risofladan, Vaasa | collected... | reverse complement strand
ATGTGCCCACGTCCGGCAGCGTCGACACGGACCCGGCTCGCCCAGTACCGGGCCGTCTCGGTCAGCAGGCGCCGACCGCTCCCCTCGAGCAAGCGCCAGCTCCCCGACCACGTGGCCAGGTGCCACGCGGCCCACGCCACGTCGGCCGTGATGTGCTCTTCGAGCCGGCCGGTGCGGATGGCGACGAGATCGCCCCGATCGTCGATGCCGCTCGTCGGCGTGACGTCGCTGCCATCGTGGCCCGACTCCCAGGGAAAGCGTGCCCCCGCCCGGCCGAGGGCCGCCGCGGCGTCGACGGCCGCCGGCAGGCGGCGGATGCGGTACTCGAGCATGGCGCGTGCCGCCGACGGGTGCGTGGCCGCCAGCATGGGCAGGACGAACATGTCCGCGTCCCAGAAGACATGCCCGGCGTACGCCGCGCCCGTCAGCCCCCGGGCGCCGATGCCCGCCTCGCCGCGGTCAGGCACCGAGCTGATCGTATGGAAGACGGCCAGCCGGACGGCCTGGGTGAGCTCCTCGTCCCCGACGACCTCGATGTCCGCTTCCGCCCACCGCTCGGCCCAGGCGGCCTGTTGTTCGGCGAGGAGGGCCACCGCTCCGGCTTCGCAGGCCGCGGCGTGGGCGGCGGCTGCGGCGGTGCGGTTCGGCATCCGCCGCCGTCCCGACACGAACGAGGAGATGCGGACCAGGTGTGTCTCGCGGTCGCGGTCGACCCGCTCGGGGGTGTCGTCGCGCATCGTCTCCACGATCCCGATGACGCCACCCCCGGTGGTGGCCCGGAAGTCGAATTGCTCGCTGCCTTCGCGCACGTCCAGGACGTCGGACGTCCCCAACGCCACGAGGACGGTGGTCCCCGGACGGCCCAGGCAGGCCCACCGCGCCGTGCGCAGGATCGAGCCGTCCTCGGCCTCGACGTCGCGCCACAGGATGCCGGAACGCAGATCGAGGATGCGCTCCCCCACGAGGGGCCCGATGTGCTCGGCCAGGGTCGCCCAGCTCCGCACGACCAGTAGCGACTCCGCGCCGTCGTTGCGCTCGTACACACCCGACACGAACACACCCGGGCGCGCTCCCGGGCCGTCCTCCTCGAGGCTGCCGCGGGTGCCGGTGACACCGTCGGCCAGGCTCAGCAGGCTCTCGTAGACACGCAGCATCCCGCTCGGGCCGTCCGGCACGACCAGGTACCACGGTGAGGCTGCCGGGTCGACGTCGCCGCCCGGTCGCTCGGCGAGCACCCGGTGTGCCGCCTGGGCGACGGGCCCGAGGGTGGCGGTGACGCCCTGGGGGTCAGGCAGGCGCCGCGGGGAGGGCGACCGGGGGGCGGCGCCGCGAGCGCCCGGGCTCACGGGATCGGGGTGCGGGCGATGCTCCCCGGCACGCGCCTGACGCCCGTCCACGTCGTCGTCGGGGGGGACGCCGTCCGCACCTCGGCCGCACCCGGGTCGGTGCGCGTGAGCACACCGTCGGGATCGGTGGCATCCGGGGCCCCGCCGGCGGCCTCGGCCGGGATGGCGTGCAGCATGAAGCGCCGGCCGGTGACCACGTCGAGCCTGATCGCCAGGACCACGTCCCCCGGGCTCGGGACGAGCGGCAACGCCGCCACGTCCGCCGCAGCCGGGTCCGCCTCGTCGACGGCCACGGCCAGCCCCCGGACGAGAACGCTCCAGGCCGCTCCCCCGTTGCGGTCGAGGTGGTCCACCTCGAACGCCACGAGCCCGCCGGTCGCCGCCGTGGCCATGGCACCGCGCCCCAGGCGCAAGAGGATGCGACGATCGCGGTACGCGAAGTTCACCGGCTGGACCAACGGCGCCTGCTCACGCGACACCGCCAGGCGACCGACCGCACCCTGCTTCGCCGCCATCGCCAGGAGTCGCAGGCACTCCGGCAGGGGAATGATCTCGGATCCACGCTGGTCCACCCACATACGAACAAGGTTGCCAGGATCAGGTGCCGCCCCCTAGGGCCGTTCGTCCCAGGACCGGGCGCGGGGGTCCAATTCCGGCGACGAGCCGGGTCGGACGGGCCCCGAAACAGGCCCGGAAGCCGTCAGGCGCCCCGGCGCCGCCACGGCGGGTTGTGCAGTGGCTCCACCTCGGGGCGACGCGGATGCTCGGCGTGCTCGGCCGGGAGCACGGAGCCGGCACCCTCGAGGACCTCCCGGCACCGCCGGCACAGGCCCCGGTGGACGTGCTCGTTGGCACCACAACTGCGGCAGACCTTCTGCGTCACGGCCTTCTTCGTCATGGCCCCTCCCCTCTCACTTGTGTGCCGGGCCGGTGGCGGTGGCACCGGCCCGTCGGGCGTCGACTCGCCCCACACGCCCGAGGAGCTCGGCGAGGTCCGCGACGACGATGTCCGCCCCGGCCGCCACCAGCTGGGCCGGGCTCACGCTCCGGGCGACGCCGACCACGAGCCCGAACTCCCCCGCCTGCCCCGCCTGCACCCCGGCCAGCGCGTCCTCCACAACGGCGGCACGGGCCGCGGGCACGCCGAGGGCACCGGCGGCCCACAGGAACGTGTCCGGCGCCGGCTTCCCCGCCAGATGGTGCCCGGCGGCCACCCGGCCGTCCACCACGACGTCGAAGAGGCCCGTGATCCCCGCCGACCGGAGGACCGCCATGCAGTTCTCGCTGGCGGAGACGACCGCCGTCGGCACGCCCGTGCGCCGCACCGCCTCGACGAAGGTGACCGACCCCGGGAACGCCGCCACCGCGCCCGCACCCAGCCGGTGGAGGACGAACTCGTTCTTGCGGTTGCCGACTCCGCACACGGTCTCGCTGGCCGGCGGGTCGGACGGCGAGCCCTCGGGCAACTCGATACCACGGGATGCGAGGAAATCGCGCACACCGTCATAGCGTGGCTTCCCGTCGACGAAGCGCTGGTAGTCACCGACGAGGTCGAAGGGCTCGACCGCGACGGCGAGCCCCGCGCCACGGCGGGCCAACACCTCGTCGAAGGTCTCCTTCCACGCCGCGGCATGCACGCGGGCAGTGTCGGTCAGCACGCCGTCGAGGTCGAACAACCACGCGTCCACAGCACCGCCGATGCCGGCGGCGGCCGAACCTGCTCGCCGGCCGCGTTCAGCGCCTGACAACGGGGACCCGGGTCGACGCCGTCTTGGCCTCTTCGCCCACGGGGACGCGGATCTCGAGGATCCCGTCGCCATAGGTCGCCTTGACGTCGTCCTCCTTGGTCCCCGCGGGGAGCGACATCGTGCGGACGAACGACCCGTACCGGAACTCCGACCGGTAGCCGTCCCTGGCCTTGTGCTCGGACTTCTCCTCGCGCCGGGCACGGATGTGCAGCATCCCGTCGGAGATCGTGATCTCCACGTCCTTGTCGGGATCGATGCCGGGCAGCTCCGTCCGGACGACGAGGGCGTCACCGTCGACGAACTCCTCGACCCGCAACCACGAGCCGTCGGCTTCGGGGTCGAAGAACCGCCGCCAGAGCTCCGGGAGCTCCAAGTGCTCACGCTTCACGAGTGCCATGCCACACCTCCTCGAGCATCACCGCCCACCCGCGTGCCACATTCCCGTGACATTGCCGCCATTCCAATTGGACTGCGCCGGCCACCCCGCCCGTTAGGGCCGAACGTCCCGATCGGGCAGTCCTCCTGCGCCGCTCGTCCACAGCCGCCTGTGGGAACTGGGGATGGATGTGACCTTGGTCCCGATCCGTACGAGGGGGCCCGAAGACGGAACACCGTCCCCACGGGCAGGGTTGTACCGGGTGGAGGACCCGCCTCCTGGCGGCCGAGCCGAGCGGGTGTGACGCCGGTGTGCGCCCGCCCTCCGGCGACGGTGGGGCGGGCGGCATCGCGTTTGCGGACCTTCGACTCTGGGCGTCGGGGCCGCCGATCAGCACGATCGGGGCATGGAGAACAACGTCAAGGTCATAGCTGATCTGCGCGAGCCGACACGGTCGTTGCGCCAGGCGGCGCCGGAGGCGTGGGCGGGCTTCGGTGCCCTGCACGACGCTGCGGTCGCCGAGGGGGTGCTGCCGGGCAAGGTGAAGGAACTGATGGCCCTGGTCATCGCCGTGGTCAAGCAATGCGACGGCTGCATCGCCTACCACGCCAAGGCGGCCGCCCGGCTGGGTGCGACCGAGCAGGAGGTCGCCGAGACCCTGTCGGTGGCGCTGATGATGGACGGAGGGACCGCCACCGTGTACGGGCCCCGCGCCTGGGCCGCGTATCGCGAGTTCGCCGACATCGCTCCCCTCGGTGTTGCCCAGCCCGTGATAGCGGGCGACACCGCCACGGGGTGACGGTGGCGCAACGCATCGTGATCCTCGGAGGGGGCACCGGGGGCACCCTGGTCGGCAACCGCCTGCGCCGGGCCCTCGACGAGGACGCCGCCGAGATCGTCGTCGTGGACCAGGACGACGATCACGTATACCAGCCCGGCCTGCTGTTCGTGCCCTTCGGCCTCGCCCACCTGGACGAGATCACCCGGCCCCGCCGGCACCAGCTGCACCGGGGGATCGCCTTTCGTGAGTGCGCCGTCGACCACGTGGACATCGACGCCGATCGGGTGCATCTCAGCGACGGCACCACGCTCGACTACGACGTCCTCGTCGTGGCCACCGGGTCGACCCTGGTGCCGGAGGAGACCGAGGGACTGCTGGGGCCGGGCTGGATGGAGAAGGTCTTCACCTTCTACACGCCGCAGGGAGCCTCCGCCCTCCACGAGGCGCTCGAGTGGTTCGAGGGCGGGCGTCTCGTGGTCGGCGTGGTGGACCTGCCCATCAAATGCCCGGTCGCACCGTTGGAGTTCTGCTTCCTCGCCGACTGGTACCTGCGCGAGCGCGGCATCCGCGACCAGGTCGACCTGCGGTACGTCACGCCGCTCGACAGCGCGTTCACCACGCCCGAGGCCGCCCGCACGCTCGGCGGGATCCTCGAGGAGAAGGGCGTGGCGTTGGTCACGGAATTCAACATCGGCGAGGTCGACGGCTCCGGCGGCCGTCTCGTCGGGTACGACGGCCGCGAGGTCCCTTTCGACCTGGCCGTGCTCGTCCCCCTCCACGGCGGCGCCCCCTACGTGGGCCGCTCGCCCGGCCTGGGGGACGCGCTGGGGTTCGTGCGCACCGAGCCGCACACGCTGCAGTCGCTGGCCAAGCCCAACGTGTTCGCCCTGGGCGACGCCGCCGACCTGCCGGCATCGAAGGCGGGCTCGGTCACCCACTTCGAGGGCGAGACCCTCGTCTCCAACGTCTGCCGCTTCCTGGCGGGCGAACCGCTCCAGGCTTCGTACGACGGCCACACCAACTGCTTCATCGAGACGGGTTTCGGCAAGGCGCTCCTGATCGACTTCAACTACGACACCGAGCCCCTGTCGGGGCACTACCCGGGGGATGTCGGCCTCCCCCTCCTGAAGGAGTCACGGCTCAACCACCTCGGCAAGCTCATGTTCCAGTGGTTCTACTGGCACGGCCTGCTCCCGGGCCGGGACGTCCCGGGGATCGGCTCGGCCATGCCGAGCGCCGGGAAGCACGCCGCACCGGTGGCGCGGTGAGCACCGCCCACGGCGCGCGCGAGAAGGGAGTCGACATGCCAACCACGACAGCCGCCTCGGAGGCCACCTACGCGGGGCGGCCCGTGACGGTCAACGACGAAGGGTTCTTCGAGGACCCCTCCCAGTGGACCGAGGAGATGGCGCCCGAGATCGCACGGGCCGAGGGCATCCCCGAGCTCACGGACCGGCACTGGCAGGTCCTCCGGTTCATGCGCGCCGAGTACGCCGCCACCGGCGCCGGCCCGACCGTGCGCGTGCTGGGCAAGACGTCGGGCGTCTCGGTGAAGGAGCTCTACGAGCTGTTCCCGAAGGGCCCGGCGAAGACCGCCGCCAAGATCGCCGGCATTCCCAAGCCCCGCGGCTGCATCTGACCGATCCGACCACACCGGCGCCGGGCCACCCCGGGCGGCAACCGGCCCCCGGCCAGACGAAAGGACTCCGGCAATGGCAGACACGATCACGAAGGTGTCGATCGTCATCTCCAAGGGTTCGCTCGAGGGCGTCTACCCCGGCCTCATCATGGCCAACGGGGCACGGGCCGAGGGGATCGAGGCCAATCTCTTCTTCACCTTCTTCGGCCTCGACGCCGTGCACAAGAAGCGCTATGAGCACATAAAGGTCGCCACGGTGGGCAACCCGGGGCTGCACCTGGCCACCCTGGCGGGTGGCCTGCCCGGTGTGTCGAGCGTCCTGACGCACTACATGGAGCGCAAGATGGACAAGCTCGACATCCCGCCGATCCCCGAGTTCCTGGCCATGATCGCCGACACCGGGGCGGGCCTGTACGGCTGCAAGGCCTCGTGCGACCTGTTCGAGCTCACCCACGACGACCTCATCGACCAGGTGAAGGACATCATCACGGTGGGCGAGTTCTACGCCATGGCGGCCGGCGGCCAGATCATCTTCACGTAGCCAGTTCATCTTCACGGACGAGATCCGCGGCGGATCCGCCACGGGCACCCGGTCGGGCAGCAGGCAAGTCTGGACCTTGGACCCTGGGCGGCGGGGCCCGCCCGGGCGAACATGGCACCGAGGCATCGAAGCCGCCGGTCACCCCGGCTGAGCAGGAGGTCGAGCTGATGCGGGCAGCAATTGGCGACATGCTCGTCGTGCACGGGCACCGCGCCGGGGAAGCGGATCGTACGGGCGAGATCATCGAGGTCCACGAGGCCGGCGGTGCTCCGCCGTACGTCGTGCGGTGGGACGAGGACGGCCACGTGGGACTGGTGTTCCCCGGCCCCGACGCCACCATCCAGAGGGTTGCCGGGCGGGCCGGGCACGGCTCGCCCCGCCCCCGTGGGCATCGCAAGGGACCTCGGCCGTCCCCTGTCCGGCATTGAGGCGCGGCTCGGGAGGAGCGCACGATGGACATGATCCGCTGGTTCGGCGATGTCGGCCTCGATGACGCGCCGCAGGTCGGCGGCAAGGGAGCGAACCTCGGGGAGCTGACGGCGGCGGGGCTCCCGGTCCCCCCGGGATTCATCGTCACGAGCGACGCCTTCCTCGACGCCATCGATCGCAGCGGGGCGCGTGCGCGGCTCCGGGACGTGATCGCCGGTGCCGTGCCCGACGACCCGGCCAGCCTGGCCGCGGGCGCGCGCCAGGCCCAGGAGCTCGTCACGGCCACCCCGGTCCCGCCCGACCTGGCCGACGCCGTGCGCGATGCATATCGCCGGCTCGGGCCCGGCACCCGCGTGGCGGTGCGCTCGTCGGGGACGAGTGAGGACAGCGCGGGCACGTCGTTCGCCGGTATGAATGCCACGTTCACGAACGTCGCCGGCGACGAGGAGCTGCTCGCCCGCATCGTGGACTGCTGGGCTTCCCTGTACGGCGAGCGGGTGATCTCCTATCGCGCCAGCCAGGAGGTCGGGGAGGAGCCCTCGCTGGCCGTCGTCGTCCAGCAGATGGTGCCGTCGGAGCGCTCCGGTGTGATGTTCACCGTCGACCCGTCACGGGCCCATCCCGACCACCTCGTGGTCGAGGCGGCGTTCGGCCAGGGCGAGGTGGTCGTGAGCGGCCAGGTCGAGCCCGACACCTACGTGGTCGAACGGTCGGGCCCGACGCTGCTGCACGTCCGCATCGGCATCAAGACCACGAAGATCGTCCAGGGCGCCGACGGCCACGACCGGCAGGTCGACCTCGACGCCGGCGAAGGGTCACGTCGCGTCCTCACCGACGAGGAGGTCCTCGGCCTCGCCAGGCTGGGCTTGGCGGTCGAGGCGCACTACGGCACCCCGCAGGACGTCGAGTGGGCCATCGCGGGTGGCAACACCTACCTGGTCCAGTCGCGACCCATCACGACGCTCGCCGATCGGCCCCCTCGCGATGTGCCGTCCCCGACGGGCGCAGCCATGGGATCGCCCGCCCCGGTGGGTACCGCCACGGCGCCGACCGTGACCGTGCTCGTGTCGGGGCTGGCGGCCTCCGCCGGTCGGGCGTCCGGTCACGTCCGGGTGCTGCGCTCCCCCGACGAGGGCGCCGCGCTCCTCGACGGGGAGATCCTCGTCGCCCCCATGACCAGCCCCGACTGGGTGCCCACGATGCGCCGGGCGGCGGCCCTGGTCACCGACGGCGGCGGCATGACCTGCCACGCCGCCATCGTGACGCGCGAGTTGGGCGTGCCGTGCGTGGTGGGGGCGCGCAACGCCACCACCGTGCTGCGCGACGGCGAGATGGTGACCGTCGACGGGGCCAAGGGTGAGGTCTACGAGGGAGCGGTGGAGGCAGAGCCGGATGCGGCCGGCACCGCCGTCCCTGCCACGGCGTCGAGCCTGTCGGCTTCGACGGACGGATCGGCGGCCGGGGCGCCGGTGCTCGCAACCCGCCTCTACGTCAATCTCGCCATCGCCGAGCACGCCGAGGAGGTGGCGGCCATGCCCGTCGACGGCGTCGGGCTGCTGCGCGCCGAGTTCATGGTCGTCGACGCGCTGCACGGCGTGCACCCGCGGCTGCTGCTCGAGCGCGGCGAGGAGAAGGCCTTCGTGGACGCCATGGCGGCGTCGCTGCTTCGGATCACTCGCGCCTTCGCCCCCCGCCCCGTCGTCTACCGGAGCATCGACTTCCGGACCAACGAGTTCCGCAGCCTGGAAGGGGGTGAGCGCTTCGAGCCACACGAGGAGAACCCGATGATCGGCTACCGCGGCTGCTACCGCTACGTGCGCGAGCCCGACCTGTTCCGGCTGGAGCTCGACGTGCTCGCCAAGGTCCTCGAGCAGACGCAGAACCTCCGCCTCATGATCCCCTTCGTGCGCACCCGGTGGGAGCTCGAGGCCTGCCTCCAGATCGTCGACACCAGCCCGGTCGCAGGTGTGCTCCCCGTGTGGGTGATGGCCGAGGTGCCGTCCGTGGCGTTCTTCATCCCGCAGTACGCCGCCATGGGCATCGAGGGAGTCTCCATCGGGAGCAACGACCTGACCCAGCTGGTGCTGGGCGTGGACCGCGACTCGGAGGTGTGCGCCGAGTTGTTCGACGAGGCGGACCCCGCGGTGCTCGACGCCATCGGGCGGATCGTCCGCGGCTGCCGGGACGCCGGGATCACCTCGTCACTGTGCGGGCAGGCACCCTCCAACCGACCGGAGTTCGCCGAGCACCTGGTCCGGTTGGGCATCACCTCCATTTCGGTCAATCCCGACGCCGTGGGAGCGGCGAGACGGTCCATCGCCGCGGCCGAGTGGCGGCTGCTGCTCGAGTCATCCGTCCCCGACCGGACGAGCGCGCACCCCGGCGCGGGGCTCACGCCGCGACCGCACCGGCACGCCCAGACGCCGGCACCGGCACAGACGCAGGCACAGACGCAGGCACAGCCGCCGGTGCACCCCCGGGCGTAGGCGCCTGCCCGGCTAGATCCGCTCGGGCTCCATCACGATGGCCCCACAGGGGCACTCCGCCACGCAGATCCCGCAGCCCTTGCAGTAGTCGTAGTCGAAGGCGTAGCGGTTGCCGACCCCCAGCTTCATCACGGCGTTGTCGGGGCAGACCCCGAAGCAGTTGTCGCATTCGAAGCAGTTCCCGCACGACATGCACCGCCGCGCCTCGAAGAGGGCATTGCCCTCGTCGAGGCCTTCCACCACCTCGTCGAAGGTCGACGTCCGCCTGGCCAGGTCCAGCCGGGGACGGACCGTCTTCGGCGCATCGGCGTAGTACCAGGTGTTGAGCATCCCGGACGTGGCGATCTCGTGGCGCGGAGGCGGCTGGTGGACGGTCCCCCGGAGCCAGGCGTCGATGTGGCGGGCCGCCTGCTTGCCGTGACCGATGGCGACGGTGACGGTACGCTCGGCGGGGACCATGTCCCCTCCGGCGAAGACGCCGGGGTGCCCGGTCATCATGTCCGGCCCCACCTCGACGACACCGTCCTCCACCACGATGTCCGCCGCGCCCCCCACGAGCGAGAGGTCCGATTCCTGGCCCAGGGCGAGCACGAGGCAGTCGGCGTCGAGCTCCTCGAATTCGCCTGTCGGTTGCGGGAAGCCCGTCTCGTCGAGCGCCATTCTCTCCAGCACGAGCGTGCCGCTCTCCACCGCCGTGACGGTCGAGAGCCACTTCATCCGTACGCCCTCCTCGACGGCCTCCTCCACCTCGATGTCGTGGGCCGGCATGCGATCGCGCGTGCGCCGGTAGACCACGACGGCATCGGTGGCGCCGAGGCGCCGGGCTGTGCGGGCCGCGTCCATGGCGGTGTTCCCGCCCCCGTACACCGCCACCCGCCGCCCGAGGAGGGGGGGCGACTCGTCCTCCATGCTCCGCAGCAGCGCCACGGCGTCGACGACCCGGGCAGAGTCTCCGGCCGGGATGTAGGCCCGCTTCCCGATCTCGGCTCCGACGGCCAGGAAGGCGGCGTCGAAGCCGTCCGACGTCATCGTCGCCAGGACGTCGGTCACCGGGCGGTCGACCTCGATGGTGACGCCGAGCTCCACGATCCGGTCGATCTCGGCCTGGAGCACGGCGCGCGGCAGGCGGTAGGTGGGGATGCCGAACCGCATCATGCCGCCGGCCACGGGCCCGGCCTCGTAGATGGTGACGGCGTGCCCGAGGCGTGCGAGGTGGTAAGCGGCCGACAGCCCGGCCGGCCCCGCCCCCACCACGAGCACGCGCTTCCCGCTCGGAGCCGCGTCGGCGCGGAGTTTCCACCCCCGCGCCACGGCCTCGTCCCCGAGGAAGCGCTCCACGGCGTTGATGCCGACGGCCTCGTCGACCTGGGCGCGGTTGCAGGCGGTCTCGCAGGGGTGGTAGCAGACCCGACCCATGACCGCCGGCATGGGGTTGTCCTTCACGATCGCCCGCCACGCCTGCTCGTAGTCGCCGGCCTCGGCGTGGTACAGCCACTGCTGGATGTTCTCCCCCGCGGGGCAGACGTCGTTGCACGGCGGGATGCGGTCGACGTACACGGGGCGCTCCACGCGCCACGACCCCGTCTTGTTGGCGAGGCTCGACCCGATGTCGAGCGTGATGGCGAACGGCTTCTCCATGCTCACCCCTCCCCGGGGCCCGGCTCGCCGGCACTGGGCACAACAGCGCCCGGCCCAGCACCCGGCCCAGCACCCGGCCCAGCACCCGGCCCAGCACCCGGCCCAGCACCCGGCCCAGCACCCGGCCCAGCTCCGACCGGGAGCGTTTCATCGGGGTCCGGGTCCTCGTCCTCGTCGAGGAGGCCGAAGCGGCGGATGTTGCGATCGGCCATGGCCTGGATGCGCTCCACGACATCGGGCCGGGGCGTGGGGCCGAAGAGGTGCCGGTACCGTCCCTGGCGCTCCAGGTACTGCTCCACCGGCAGGCGGCGGCGGATCTTCGACACCCCCGTGATCTCGCCGTGCTCGGCCTCGAACACGGGGAAGAGCCCGGTCTCCTTGGCCAGGCGGGCCAGATGGACGGTGTCGTTCGACGCGCTCTGCCAGCCGAGGGGGCACGGCACGAGAACGTGGATGTAGCGCGCCCCGTGCATCGCCATGGCCCGGTGCACCTTGTACTCCAGGTCGCGCAGCTCCGACACGGTGGCGGTGGCCACGTAGGGGATCTCGTGCGCGACGGCGAGGAGCGGGACGTTCTTCCCCTGGCCGAAGACGTTCCCCGGCTCCGGGCCCACCGCCTCGGTGGTGGCCGTGCGCGCCGCGGGGGGCGTGGCGCTCGAGCGCTGCACCCCGGTGTTCATGTACCCCTCGTTGTCGTAGCAGATGAACAGCACGTCGTCGTTGCGCTCGAACATCCCCGACAGGCACCCGAACCCGATGTCGACGGTGCCGCCGTCGCCGGCCTGGGCCACCACGCGGACGTCGCTGCGCCCCTGGGCCTTCAGGGCGGCGGCCACCCCGGTGGCGACGGCCGGGGCGTTGGCGAAGAGCGAGTGCAGCCACGGCACCCGCCAGGACGTCTCGGGGTACGGGGTGGAGAACACCTCGAGACACCCGGTGGCGTTGACGGCGATCATCTTGTTGTTCGAGGCGCGCATGGCGGCGTCGAGCGCGTAGCGCGCCCCGAGCGCCTCGCCGCACCCCTGGCACGCCCGGTGGCCGGAGTTCAACGAGTTCGTTCGTTCCGTGTCGGCCTGCACCGAGCGCTGCTCCAGGGGCAGCAGGCGGTTGCCCACCGCGAAGCTGCCCGTCTGGTAGAACTTGACCGGCTGGAGCGGCATCACACGCTCCTCACGGCACACGCGCCGAGACGATGCCGACGTCGCGCAGCACGTTCTCCGCGGTCGGGCCGGACCGGCGGCGCCGGGCCATGCGCTCGAGCTCGCGCTCGACGAGGCCCCGGTCGAGGTCGAGGAACGTCAGGGCGTCGAGCGCGTCGGCGGCGGCCGTCTCGAACAGCCGGGTGAGCGCTTCCTTGGTGATGGGCCGCCCGCCGAGCCCGGCGATCACCGCATGGGTCCGTACCGGGAGGCCGGCGACGGCCATCGACACGTCGCGGGCGACGATCCCGCCGACCCCGGGGGCGAGCGCCTTCTCGACCACCACCACACGCGTGGCGCTTCCCAGCGCCGAGCGTACCGCCGCGGTCGGGAACGGCCGGAACGACCCGATCCCGACGACGCCGATGCGTGTCCCCCGCTCGCGCAGGTCGTCGACGGCGTCTTTGATGGTGCCGAGCACCGACCCCAGGGCGACCACGACGGTTTCGGCGTCCTCGCTGCGGTAGGTGCTGACCAGCCCGCCCGAGCGGCGTCCGAAGGTCCCGGCGAACTCCGCGGCGATCTCGGGAATGAGGTCGAGGGCCTGGAGCTGCTTCACGTGCGCGAGGTAGCGGACCTCTTCGAACGCCTCGGGACCGACCATCGCCCCGATCGACACGGGCTCGAGCGGGTCCAGGACCTGGCGCGGCTCGTACGGCGGCAGGAACACGTCCACCTGCTGCTGGGTCGGGACCTCCACCGCCTCGAAGGCGTGCGTCAGGATGAAGCCGTCCATGCACACCATGACCGGCATCGACAGCTCCTCGGCCAGGCGGAAGGCCTGCAGGTGCAGGTCGACGGCCTCCTGGTTGGTCTCGGCGAACAGCATGACCCACCCGGCGTCGCGCACGGCCATGGCGTCGCTGTGGTCGTTCCAGATGTTGATAGGCGCCCCGATGGCGCGGTTGGCGAGCGTCATCACGATCGGCAGGCCGAGGCCGGAGGCGTTGTACACGGCCTCGATCATGTACAGCAGGCCCTGGCTGGCCGTGGCCGTGTAGGCCCGGGCGCCCGTGGCCGAGGCGCCGATGCACACCGACATGGCGGCGAACTCCGACTCCACGTTGATGAACTCGCACCGGGTCAGGGCGCCGGACTTCACGAGTGACCCGATTCCCTCGATGATGTGCGTCTGGGGCGAGATCGGATAGGCGCACACCACCTCGGGCCGGCACAGGGCGACCGCCTCCGCCACCGCCCGCGACCCTTCAAGCTGTCGGAGCACCGCTGTGCACCTCCCGCTGTCGCGCCACGAGGCCGTAGGCCTCGGTGGCGGCGGCGGCGTTGCCCTCGGCCACGTCGCCTTTGAACCGCTCGCGGATGGCCATCACCACGGCGTCGAGCGACACCGCGCCCGTCATGGCCGCGAACCCCCCCAGGAGGACGGCATTGGGGACGGCACGTCCGGTGTGGGTGAGCGCCAGCTCCGTGGCCGGCACCGCCATCAGCCGCTGGCTCGAATGCGACCGGAGCATGTCCGCCAGGCCGAGCTCCTCGAAGCCGCGCGACGAGTTGAGCAGGACGTAGCCGTCGGGGGTCACGCCGCTGAACAGGTCCACCTGGTGCAGCAGGGTGGCGTCGAGCACGATGAGCGCGTCGGGGGAGACGATGGGCTCTCGGGTGCGGATACGCCCGCCGTCGATGCGGCAGAACGCCATCACGGGCGCGCCCGTTCGCTCCGAACCGAAGCTCGGGAAGGCCTGGGCGAAATGCCCGTCACCGAAGGCGGCCACCGACAACAACTCGGCGGCGGTCACGACCCCCTGGCCGCCCCGGCCGTGGATCCGCACCTGGAACATGGTTGACACGCGCCGCCCTGCGCCGACTACGGGCGGGGTGCGGCGCCGACGACGGCTGTCAGCTCCGCCAGCCGGTTGGCGTAGCCCCACTCGTTGTCGTACCACCCCACGACCTTGACCAGGCGGCCGTGCGCCATCGTCAGCTCGGCGTCGAACACGCAGGACGCCGGGTCGCCGACGATGTCGCTCGACACCAGGGCCTCCTCCGCGTACTGCAACTTTCCGACGAGCGTGCCCGACGTCGCCCGCTCTCGGTACGCGGCGCGGACGTCGTCGGGGGTCACGGTGGCCCGCAGGTTGGCGACCAGGTCCGTCACCGACCCGTCGGGCACGGGTACCCGCAGCGCGAAGCCGTCGAGACGGCCCTCGAGCGCGGGCAGGACGAGCCCGGTGGCCCGGGCAGCGCCTGTGGTGGTGGGGATGATGTTGATGGCGGCCGCACGTGCCCGGCGAGCGTCCTTGTGCACGCCGTCGACCACGTTCTGGTCGCCGGTATAGGCGTGGACCGTGGTCATGAACCCCTCGTCGATACCGAAGGCGTCGTCGAGGACCTTCGCCAACACCGCCAGGCAATTGGTCGTGCACGAGGCGTTGGACACCACCACGTGGCGCGCCGGGTCGAACTCGTGGTCGTTGACGCCCATGACGAAGGTGCCGTCGGCACCCTTCGACGGGGCGGAGACGACGACACGGGGGGCGCCGGCGTCGAGATGCCCGGCTGCTTTGTCGCGCGCCGTGAACCTCCCCGTCGACTCCACCACCACGTCGACGTCGAGCTCCTTCCACGGCAGCGACTTCACCTCGGGCTCCGCCAGGAGCCGGACCCGGTGGCCGCCGACGACCATGACGCCGTCGTCGAGCGTGACGGGGACCTCGAGCTTGCCGAACACCGAGTCGCGCGCCAGCAGACGGACGAGCGCCTCGGGGGGGCCGAGGTCGTTGACCGCCACCACCTCCAGCCCCAGCTCGGGCCGCCGAGCGGCGCGCAGCAGGGCGCGCCCCGTCCTTCCGAAACCGTTGATCCCGATCCGCACAGCCATCTGCAACTCCTCACACACGGGCCCGCCCACGGGCGGCGACGCCGCCTCTCGCGCCGACATGCCCACCGTCGCGCCCACGCACCCCTGGTGGGCAGGGACGAAGGTCCCGATTCCCCTGCCGGCCGCCCCTACCCAGGCCCGGCCGCCAGTCCGGGCCGTGGTGGATCGGTGCCCGGTGGCAGCGGCAGCGGCAGCGGCAGCGGCAGCGGCAGCGGCAGCGGCAGCGGCAGCGGCAGCGGCAGCGGCCAGGGAATCAGTCCCGACAGGTGGTGCCCGGGGCGGGGACCGCGCCCTGGACCAGGTACGCCTCGTCGGCCGCCCGCACGCAGGCGCTGTAGTAGTAGGCCACGTGGTTCTCGCCCTGCCACGTCAGGAGCACGCCGCGCGAGAGTTCGGCGGCCAGCCGCACGGCCCACTGGTAGGGCGTGGCGGGGTCCTTGGTCGCCCCCACCACCACGATCGGAGGGGATCCGGGCGCGGTGGTGGCCTCGGGGGTGCGCGTCGGCGGTACCGGCCACACCGCGCACCCGGCCATCCCCCAGGCGAGTAGCGGGCCGAACACCGGGGCCTGCGCCGCGGCCTGCGCGGCCAGCGCCGGGAAGGTCGACAGGTCCCGGGTCACCGGGTGGTCAAGGCAGTCGATGGCGGTCTCGGCGTCGACGGCGTTGGTGGACCCGCTGGTGGTGTAGCTGTCGGACAACCCCACCACGGCGGAGCCGTTTCCCGCGGCCGCCTGCGCCAGGGCGTTGCCCAGGGACGGCCAGAACGACTTCGCGTACATCGTGTCGAGGATGGCGTCGTAGAACTCCCCTGGCCCGGCCGCCCGGCCGCCGCCCGCCGGGACGGGTCGGGCACGGCTCTGGTCGATGAGGGCCACGAGCGCCGTCCCCGGGTCGCCCGTCGGCCGCCACGGGCAGCCCGACGACGCGCACCACGAGAAGAAGTCGTCGAGCACCCCTTCGAACCCCGCGGACTGGTCGATGACCATCTGGTCGGTGGACATCGCCGGGTCGATGGCGCCGTCGAGCACCATCGCCCGCACGTGCGTGGGGAACATCTCCGCGTAGGTGGCGCCGAGAAGGGTGCCGTAGGAGTGCCCGAAGTAGGTGAGCTGGGCGTCACCCAACGCCTGGCGGATGCGGTCGAGGTCACGTGCCGTGTCGACGGTGCCCACGAACGGCAGGAGGCCGCCGCTCTGCGCCTCGCACTGGGCGGCGTACTCCCGGTCGTTGGTGATGAGCGCCTGCTGCGCGGCCGCGCTCACCGGCACCGGGTCCATCAGGGGGCCCCGGGTCGCCGTCGAGGACGACGACCCGCTGCCCGTGCCGCAGTGCACGGGGCTGCTGCGCTCGACGCCCCGGGGGTCGAAGGACACGATGTCGAACCGGGCGATCAGGGCCGGGGTGAGCACGCGCAGCTCCGTCGGCAGGTCGTTCACCCCCGACCCGCCCGGCCCGCCCGGGTTGATCACGAGCGAGCCGATCCGGGCGGCCGGGTCGGTGGCGGGATGGCGCGCCAGGGCGATCTGGATCGTCCCGAGCTGCGGCTCGTCGTAGTCGAGGGGGACGGTGACGGAGCCGCACTGCAGGGCCCCGCATGCCGACCACTGCACCGGCGTGACCGGCGGGCCGGGCGCCGTGGTGGTGGTCGTCGACGGGGCGGCCGTCGTGGTGGGGGCCGTGGCGCCTGTCGACGCCCCGGCGCGGCGCAGGGTGCCGCGCCCGCCGGGTGGGCTCGAGCACGCGTCGAGCGTCGCCGCCAGCACGGCGGCCACGAGGATCGCCGTCGTGGCGTGGCGCCGGAGGCCGACCTGCCCCTCGACGCCCCGGCTGCGCACGCCGCCACTGTGGCACGGCTGGCGGAAGACGCACGGTCGGGCGGCGCGGTGGGTTCGGTGCATGGGAGGATCGGCACGTGCCCGAGCTTCCCGAGGTCGAGGCCCTCACCCGATTCCTCCACGGCCGCGTCGCCGGCCGGTCGGTGGAGCGCTGCGAGCTCGGTGCCATCGCGGCGCTCAAGACGGTCGACCCACCGCTGTCCGCGCTGGTGGGCCGTCGGGCCGCGTCGTGCACGCGTCGGGGCAAGTACGTCTGCCTCGAACTCGACGGCGTGTGGCTCGTGGTGCACCTGGCCCGGGGGGGTTGGGTGCGGTGGCGCGACAAGCTCCCGCCCGACCGGGTGCGGCCGGGCCGGGGACCGCTGGCGCTGCGGGTCGGCCTCGACGGCGCCTCCGGGTTCGACATCACGGAGATGGGGACCGAGAAGCGTCTGGCCCTGTGGGTCGTGGGCGATCCGGACGAGGTGGACGGCGTCGCCACCCTCGGCGTCGAGCCGCTCGAGCCGGGGTTCGACGCCGACGTGCTCGCCGGGCTCCTGGCCGACGCCGCCGGCAACGTCAAGACCGTCCTCGCCTCGCAGTCGGTCATCGCCGGCATCGGCAACGCCTACTCCGACGAGATCCTCCACGTGGCCCGGCTCTCCCCGTTCAAGCCGGCACGCAACCTCGAACGCAGCGAGGTCGAGCGCCTGCACGCCGCCGTGGTCGGCGTGCTCGGCGATGCCGTCGCCCGGGCCGTCGGGCAGGAGGCGTCCGAGCTCAAGGGTGACAAAAAGCGGGCCATGCGCGTCCACGGCCGGACGGGTGAGGTCTGCCCCGAGTGCGGCGACGTGGTGCGCGAGGTGTCGTTCGCCACCAAGTCGCTCCAGTACTGCGCGACGTGCCAGACCGGCGGCAAGCCCCTGGCCGACCGCCGGCTGTCGAGGCTATTGCGGTAGGGCCGGGGTGAGCAGGGTAGACGGCGCACCCGCCACCGGTATCGGTTTTCACAGGAAGATGACGAAGGGAGCCCGACATGAACGACGAAGAGATCGTGGCCGAGATCGGCCGCCTGGCCGACGAGGAGCACCGCCTCGAGGAGGCGCACGCCGGCGACGGGCTGACCGACGGAGAGTCGGAGAAGCTGCGGGGCATCGAGATCGCCCTCGACCAGTGCTGGGACTTGCTGCGCCAGCGGCGAGCCCGGCGCCACGCCGGCCAGGACCCCGACCAGGCGACCGCCCGGCCGGCGCCCGTCGTGGAGAATTACCAGCAGTAGGCGTCAGCGCTCGTCGTCGTCGTCGAGCGGCTCGGCGACGGACTGCTCGAGCCAGTCGGCCTCGGGCACGTCCCCGCGCTCGGCCGGCCGGACCACGGCCCGCTCGTCCTCCTCGTCCCCGGTCTCGACGGGCTGGGCCTGCTCGGCGGCGTCTGCGTCGGGAACGGGCTCGCTCGGGTCCATGAGGCCATCATGCCCGATAACATGCGCCCGTTGCGCGACCGGGGGCGCCACAGGATCGTCGAGTGGCGGGGCGGCCGGTGGGGATCGTCGAGCGGCGGCACCGGCCGTCGACCGGGAGGGTGGTCGGTGAGCGGCGAGCAGTTCAACCTGGGGCGGGTCTTCGAAGCCGTCGCCCACACCATCCCCGACCGTGAGGCGATCGTGTGGGGAGAGCGGCGCCTCAGCTACCGGGACCTGCAGGAACGCTCCCGGCGCCTCGCCTCGTTCCTGCACGCCCGGGGACTGGGCGCCCACACCGAGCGGGCCGGGTTGGCGGGCCACGAGTCGGGCCAGGACCACCTGGGGATCTACCTCCACAACGGCAACGAGTTCATCGAGGCGATGATCGGCTCGTACCTGGCCCGGGTGGGCCCCTTCAACGTCAACTACCGCTATGTCGAGGAGGAGCTGCAGTACCTCCTCACCGACGCCGGGGCATGCGCCGTCGTCTACCACGCTGCCTTCGCCCCGGTGCTGGCCGGCGTCCTGCCGTCGCTGCCGAAGCTCGAGCTGCTCCTCCAGGTCGCCGACGACTCCGGCAACGACCTGCTCCCGGGGGCCGTCGACTACGAGGAGGCGCTCGCCTCGGTGGAGCCCCAGCTGCCACCGGTCGAACCGTCCCCCGATGACCTCTACATCCTCTACACGGGGGGCACCACGGGGATGCCCAAGGGCGTGCTGTGGCGCCAGCACGACATCTTCCGGGCGGCCATGGGCGGCCGGACCTACGGGACGTGGGAGCTCGTCGAGAGCTACCAGCACCTGGTGAGCCGGGTGCTGCCCGGCGGCGAGGTGCGCGTGATGTCCATCCCGCCGCTCATGCACGGGGCCGCCCAGTGGGCGAGCTTCTACTACATGGCCATGGGAGCGACCCTCGTCTTCCCGGACAACACCCGCTCCCTCGACCCTGTCGACGTCTGGCGGACCGTCGAGCGCGAGCGCGTCATCGGGATCTCCGTCGTAGGCGACGCCATGGCCCGTCCCGTGGTGGAGGAGCTCGAGCGGGGCGAGTACGACACGAGCTCCCTCCTCGCCTTCGGGAGCGGTGGCGCCATGCTGAGCGTGGGCATCAAGCAGCGCCTGCTCGACCGCCTCCCGACGATCATGATCTCCGACGTCGCCGGCGCCTCCGAGACGGGCGTGCAGATGGGGGTGGCCTCGGCCGGAACGACGGTGTCCACCGGGACCTTCGTGCCCGGCCCCGGGACGGTGGTGGTGAGTGCCGACCTGGCGCGCGTGCTCGAGCCGGGCGCCGAGGACGTCGGGTGGCTGGCGCAGCGCGGCGCCGTGCCGCTCGGGTACCTCGGTGACGCGCCCAAGACCGAGCGCACCTTCCCCGTCATCGGGGGCGAGCGCTACTCGGTGCCCGGCGACCGGGCGCGAGCACTCGCCGACGGGCAGATCGAGCTCCTGGGCCGCGACTCGGTCACCATCAACTCGGGCGGGGAGAAGATCTTCGCCGAGGAGGTGGAGCAGGCCATCATCCGCCACCCCGCCGTGGCCGACGTCGTGGTGGCCGGCCGGCCGAGCGAGCGGTGGGGCCAGGAGGTGGTGGCGATCGTGCAGGTGGCCGACGGGCACACCGTGAGCGCCGAGGATCTCGTGGCGGAAGCGGGCAAGCACATCGCCCGCTACAAGCTGCCGAAGGCCATCGCCTTCCTCCCCCACATCGTGCGCTCCCCCGCGGGGAAGGCCGATTACCGCTGGGCCAAAGAGCGCGCCCTCGAGGCGTGACCTCGACGGCGCATCACCGACGGGCGGGACCATGGAGGATCGCATCACCCTGCGAGAACACGGCGCCAGGGCCCCGGTTCATGCACTTCTCCGAGCTCGACGCGGACGACCCCGAGGAGGCCTCCATGGCGATGGCACGGCACATGGCCCGGTACTTCGGTGGACCCCGCACCGACGGGTTCCGGGTGTGGGCCGACTGGCCGGCGGCCGGTAGCCGGGTGGAGCACTGCAACACATTCCGGCTCCTCGGCACCACACCGGTAGGGATGCGCTGACATGGACTTCGTCCTCGTGGACACGCCGCGCCCCCATGTGACGCGCATCACGCTCAACCGCCCGGAGCGCATGAACGCCATGGCGTTCGACGTCATGGTGCCGTTCCGCCGGGCGCTCGAGGCGGCGAGCGACGACAACGACACCCGCGTCGTCGTGCTCACCGGCGCCGGCGGCGCCTTCTGCTCGGGCGCCGACCTCGAGGACGCCGGTGTCATCCCCAACATCGCCGGGCTCACGCGCACCACGATCGCCCAGCGCTCGATGGAGCTGCTCGACGACGTCGTCCGCGCCATCCGGAAGATGCACCAGCCCGTCATCGGGGCCCTCAACGGGCCCGCCATCGGCGGGGGCTTCTGCCTGAGCGTGGCCACCGACATCCGCATCGCCTCCGAGGACGCCTACTTCCGGGCCGCGGGAGTCAACAACGGGCTCACCTCGAGCGAGCTCGGGCTGAGCTACCTCCTGCCCCGGGCGATCGGCGCCTCGCGCGCCTTCGAGATCATGCTGACCGGTCGCGACGTGGACGCCCACGAGGCCGAGCGCATCGGCCTGGTGTCGCGCACGGTGCCCGGGGCGGCGCTGCTCGACACCGCCTACGAGCTCGCCGAGCGCATCATCGGGTTCTCGCGCGTCGGCATCGAGCTCACCAAGCGGCTGCTGTGGGCCAGCCTCGACGCCGGGAGCCTGCACGGCCACATGGACCACGAGGGCACCACCCAGCTCTACGTGCGTCTCACCACGGAGAACTTCGAGGAGGCCGTCCGCGCCCGGCGCGAGCGGCGACCACCGACGTTCCGCGACTGACGTGACGGCCCACGCCGCCCGGGGGCAGCCCTATAGGGGCAGGAAGTCGACGAGCAGTTCGTTGACGGCGTCGGGCGCCTCGAGCTGCATCCAGTGCCCGGGGCCGTCGATGCGCTCGTAGCGCCACGTGCCGGTGACGTGGTCGGCGGAGCCGAGCATCTGCTCCTCGGTGAGCGCGACGTCGTCGCTGCTCCACACCCCCATCGTGTCGGCCTGCACGGGCGGGAGCACCATGGGCGGGTCCACGAGGGCCTGGGGCGGCACGTTGGCCCGGTACCAGTTGAGGGCAGGCGTCAGCGACTTGTTCGCTTCCATCTCGGCGATCACGGCGTCGGCGTCGGGGTGCCGTCCCCATTCGCGGAAGTTGGTCCAGTCGTCGGCCGACAGCCACTGCTCGGCGATGCCCTCGAACTGGAACAGCAGCATGTACCACGACTTCTCGCGCTGGGCGTATCCCGCCGAGGCGAACGACAGGGGGTGGCCCACCGACAGTGCCACCAGGTGGTCGACGCGGTCGGGGATGAGCGATCCGATCACCCACGCCAGGGCGGCGCCCCAGTCGTGGCCCACGACATGGGCCCGCTCGAGGCCCAGCTCGTCGAGGATGGCGACCACGTCGCCGGCCAGGTACGGCAGCGAGTACGCCTCCACCTCGGCGGGCTTGTCGGACGCGCCGTAACCCCGGAGGTCGGGGACCACGGTCGAGAACCCGGCGTCGGCAAGGGCGGCGACCTGGTGGCGCCACAGCCGGCCGCTGTCGGGGAAGCCGTGGAGCAGCACGACGGGCGGGCCCTCCCCCGTCACCTCGTACGCGATCCCCACTCCGTTCACATCGACACGCATCGGACCTCTCCTTCAGTGCGGGACTACGGCACAGTACGGGACGACGGCACAGGACGGGACGACGGCATCGATCATGGCGACACGATCGACAAGAGCTGGGCGCGTGTGGGCCCCAACTGCGGCGCGTGGCGCCATCCCCCGCCCACGGACCGGACCTTGTCGAGCAACCCGGGGGCGGCGAGGACCTCGTCGGCCGGCTGTAGCAGGCCGAAGAGCGTCAGCGTGGCCCGCAGGCAGTCCGGGTCCTGGCCCGCCGCGAACCCCAACGCCTGCAGGGTGTCCCAGCCGTCGTCCCCGGGGCGGTAGGGCTCGCCGCGGATCTCGGCGTCGATCTCCGCCAGGCGGTGGCGGTCGAAGTCGAGCGTCGCCCGGTACCAGGGCTCGGCGACCGTGTCGGTGGCGTCGGCCCAGGCGGCGCTGAATGCCGCGGGGTCGTCGACCCCGGTGGCCCGCACCGTGTCGCGCAGGGCCAGGCAGTGCAGCAGCCCGAGGGTGGCGCCGCGCCCCAACGACGGGTTCGTGCACGCCCACGAGTCCCCGACGGCCGCCACGCCCGTGGCCACCGGCACCCCGTCGATCGTGAAGTCGCGGTGGCGGTCCTCGATCTTGGCCATGACGACGACGTGGTCCTCCAAGGCCTCGCCGTCGAGCCAGTGCGCGGCCAGGGGGAGGCTGGCCACCACCGCCGTCCAGCGCTCCACATCGCGCAGGGGACGCATGGCCTTGTCGGCGGCGCTGGCGACGACCCCGATGCCCCACGTGCCGTTGTCGGCCGGCAGCGTGAGAGCCGACACGCTGCCGTAGGACTGCAGGAACGGACCGAAGATCGGCGGCGTGGTGCCGTCGGTCGAGCGGAAGTGGCGACCGTAGTAGACGAAGCCCAGGTCCTCGATCTCCTCGACGGGGCGCCGGGCCCCGGCGGCCCCGAGCCAGTCGGGCAGCGGCGAGCGCCGCCCGGCGGCGTCGACGACCAGGTCGGCCCGGATCTCCTCGCCGGTCGCCAGGCGCACCCCGGTGACGTGGACCGCGCCCGGCACGACCGGGGTGCCGGTGACGAGCCCCTGCACGGTCACGCCGCGGCGAACGGTGACCCCGGGTGTGGCGGCCGCGACGGCCCCCAGGACGGCTTCGACCACCGGGCGGCGGCCGGTGACGGCGTCGAAGCCGGCGTCCTCGGGGCGCGCGCCCCCGGTGAGCCTGTCAGGTGCGCCCGCGATGGGGTTGACCCGCAGTGCCCCGGCGGCCTCGAGGCCGGTCAGGACCCGGGGGAGCTCCCGTTCGAGCTCCACCCGGAACCGCGCCGCGAAGAAGTGGAGCAGCCGGAACTGGTTGACCCCCCGCCGCTCCCAGGTCTCCCACGCCTCGGTCGGCGCCGGGGGCTCGGCCGCGTCACGCTCGAGGACCGTGACGTCGTGGCCGTCCTCGGCCAGCAGCATGGCGGCGGACAGGCCGGCCACGCCCCCTCCGGTGATCACGATGGCAGCCATCCGGACCTCCGTTCGTCACCGGCGATTCGCCGCCGCCCTCGGGCCCCGACCACCCTGGATGGCCGGACCGGCCTCCCGGAAGCTACCGGAAGCTAACAGCGGCCCGCGGCGCCCGGCGAGCCGGCGGGCGCCGCGTTCTGGGATGATCGGGACGGCACCCGGCGCGGCCGCGCCCGGGGCGGGAGGATCGACGCATGCACATACCGCTCACCATCGGCGACTTCCTGGACCGGGCTGCCGTGGTGCACGGCGAGCGGGTGGCGGTGGTCGACGAGCCGGGCGTGGCCGGGTCGCTCGGCTCGGTCACGTACGCCGAGATGCACGCCCGGGCCCGGGGGATGGCCCTCGCCCTCGACGCCCTCGGCGTCGGCCCCGGCGAGCGCGTGGCGGTCGTGAGCCCCAATTCGGCCCGCATGCTCATCTCGTTCTTCGGCGTGAGCGGCTACGGCCGGGTGCTCGTCCCGGTCAACTTCCGCCTCAACGCCGACGAGGTGGCATACATCGTCGAGCACTCGGGCGCCTCGGTGCTGCTCGTCGACCCCGAGCTCGAGGGCTCCCTGGCGGCGGTGTCCGCCAAGGTGCGCATGGTCCTCGACGGGAGCGAGGACGCGGGACTGTTCGCCCCCGCGCCCGCCGGTGCCGAGCCCGCACCATGGGAGGCCGACGAGGCCGCCACGTGCTCGATCAACTACACCTCGGGGACGACGGCACGGCCCAAGGGCGTGCAGCTGACGCACCGCAACTGCTGGCTCAACGCCGCGGTCTTCGGCTGGCACACGACCGTCGGCGATCGCGACACACTGCTGCACACGCTGCCCATGTTCCACTGCAACGGCTGGGGGATGCCCTACGCCGTCACCGCCATGGGCGGCAAGCACGTCGTGCTGCGCAAGGTCGACGGCGAGGCGATCCTGGCGCGCGTCGCGACCGAAGGCGTCACGATGCTGTGCGGGGCGCCGGCCGTGTTCACGGCGGTGCTGGCGGCCGCGCAAGAGCGGCGGCGGCGTGGCGAGGAGGTCCCGGGCCGCGGGCAGGTGCGCGTCGTGGTGGCGGGCGCTCCCCCGCCCTCGTCGACCATCGAACAGATCGAGACCGAGCTCGGGTGGGAGTTCATCCAGATCTACGGGCTGACCGAGACCACCCCGCTGCTGACGGTCAACCGGGCACCGGCCGAGTGGGACGGGCTCGACAGCGCGGCACGGGCGTCGCTGCTGTCGCGGGCGGGCGTGCCCGCTGTGGGCGTGCGCATCCGGACCGACGAGAGCGGCGAGATCCTGGCGCGTTCGAACCACGTCTTCGACGGCTACTGGGAGCAGCCCGAGGACACGGCCCGGGCCCTCGAGGGCGGGTGGTTCCACACCGGCGACGGCGGCTACCTCGACGGGGCCTACACCGTGATCGCGGATCGCAAGAAGGACGTCATCATCACGGGCGGCGAGAACGTGTCGTCGATCGAGGTGGAGGACTGCCTCTACAAGCACACCGCGGTGGCGGAGGTGGCGGTGATCGGCGTTCCCGACGACAAGTGGGGCGAAACGGTGAAGGCCCTCGTCGTGCTGCGCCCGGGCGCCGTGGCCACCGAGGACGAGCTCATGGACTTCTGCCGGGCCCACCTGGCCCACTTCAAGGCGCCCACGTCGATCGAGGTGCGCGCCGGCCTCGTCCGGACGGCCACCGGCAAGCTCCAGAAGTACAAGCTGCGCCAGCCCTACTGGGAGGGTCACGACCGGAAGGTGAACTGACCCGTCGGGCCACCGGTCGGTGAGTGCGACCCGGCCGCCTCGCGGTGCATGCGGCACCCGCCGCCCCGGTTCGGCGGTGCACGCGGTCACCCCCGCCCCAATGAGCCCAATTAGGGTGCGGCCATGGACGCACGGCACTTCCTCGGGCTCGAGCCCACCGACGACCCGCTGCGCTGGCGCCTGCCCGTCACGCCCGCGGTGTGCACCCCGGGGCGGTTCCTCTACGGCGGGTGCGGGCTGGCGGCGGGCATCGTGGCCCTCGAGGAGGCCTCGGGGCGTCCGACGGTGTGGGCCACAGCCCAGTACCTGGCGTACGCGCCCACCGGGTCGGTGCTCGAGTGGGAGGTGGTCCTGGCCGCCACCGGCCGCAACACCACCCAGGGCCGGGCCATCGGCCGCCTCGGTGACGAGGAGGTGCTCACCGTCAACGCCGCCCTCGGCCGCCACGAGCTCGACATGTCGGGCACGTGGGTCGACCCGCCCGCCGTGCCGGGCCCCGACGAGTGCCCGGTCCAGGAGATCCCCGCCCTGTTCGCCGACTCGGTGCTCGTCCGGGTGGAGCACCGCGTGGCCCGGGGCCGGATGATGAGCGAGCTCGACGGGGTGCCCGGCGATGCCCGATCGGCGTTCTGGGCACGCGTGCCGGGGCACCTCGAGCCCTCGGCCGCCACCCTGGCGGTGATCGGCGACTACGTCTCGGGCGGCGTGTCACAACCGCTCGGGGTGCGCACCATGGGCCGCAGCCTCGACAACACGATACGGATCGCCCAGCTGGTGCCGACGGAGTGGGTGCTGTGCGACATCCAGATGCACGCCCTCGCCCACGGCTTCGGCCACGGCCTGGCCCACCTGTGGGCCGAGGACGGCACGCTGCTCGGCACCGCCAGCCAGTCCATCAGCGTGCGGCGGTGGCCGGGCGACATCGCCGTGGTCTCGGGCGCGGCGACGGCAGGGGCCACACCGGAACAGGAGGGATGATGCGCACGCGGACGATCGGCTCGCTCGATGTCTCGGTGGTCGGGCTCGGGTGCAACAACTTCGGCGGGCGCCTCGACGAGGAGCGCTCCGCCGCGGTGGTGCACGCCGCCATCGACACCGGGATCACGTTCTTCGACACCGCCGACATCTACGGCGGCACCAGGAGCGAGGAGTTCGTGGGCCGCGCCCTCGGGCCGCGCCGGGACCGGGTCGTCCTCGCCACCAAGTTCGGCATGGCCGTCGACGAGCAGCGCCAGGGCGCCAAGCCCGACTACGTGCGGCGCGCCCTCGACGACAGCCTCCGGCGCCTCGGCACCGACCGCGTCGACCTCTACCAACTCCACGCGCCGGATCCCACCACGCCGATCGCCGACACCCTGGCGGTCCTCGACGAGTGCGTCCGGGCCGGCAAGGTCCGGGAGATCGGCTGCTCCAACTTCACCGTGGCGCAGCTGCAGGAGGCCGCCCTCGCCGCTCGGGAGGGAGCGGCGCGCTTCGTGAGCGTGCAGAACGAGTACAGCCTGCTGCACCGCGGCCCCGAGGCCGACGTCCTCGTCGAGTGCGAGCGCACCGGCATCGCCTTCATCCCCTACTTCCCGCTGGCGTCGGGCGTGCTCACCGGCAAGTACCGGTCCGACGGGGAGCCGCCGGCGGGCACCAGGCTGGCGGGGATGCCCGCCGACCGCCGTCGGGGCTTGTTGTCAGTGGGCAACGTGGCCGCCATCGAGCGCCTCTCCGGGTTCGCCGAGCGCCACGGCCGCAGCCTGGTGGAGCTGGCCATCGCCTGGGTGGCCGCCCACGGGTCGGTGGCGAGCGTCATCGCCGGGGCGACATCGCCCGAGCAGGTCCGCGCCAACGCCGCCGCGGCCGACTGGGTGCTGGGCGCCGACGAGGTCGCCGAGGTCGACGCCCTCACACCCTGACGACCTGACGTCCTGACGACCTGCGTCCTGACGACCTGCGTCCTGCGTCCTGACGACCTGCGTCCTGCGTCCTGACGACCTGCGTCCTGACGCGTCGGCGCCGCCAGGACCGGTGGGTCCTGGCGGCGCCTCACGCCTTCCGGCAACCGGTGTCAGCCGTGGGTCAGGCTGCGCCCTCGGCCTGCTCCTGGCGGAGGACGGCCTCGACGTTCAGCTCGATCCGCACCTTCTTGCTCACGACCACACCGCCGGCCTCGAGCGCCTGGTTGTAGGTGAGGCCCCAGTCTTCGCGGTCGATCTCGGTCCAGGCCGAGAAGGCCACAGCCTGCGTCCCCCACGGCGTGGTGTTGGCGCCGTCGAACTCCACGTTGAGCACCACCGGGCGGGCCGTGCCGAGGATGGTCAGGTCTCCGGTGACCTCCCAGTCCCCATCGCTGCCGAGCTCGACGCCGGTGCTCTTGAAGGTGAGCGTGGGGTGGTTCTCGACGTCCAGGAAGTCGGCGCTGCGCAGGTGGGCGTCACGCTGCTCCTGGCTGGTGTTGACGCTGGCGCCGTTGATGGTCACGTCGACCGAGGACTCTTCGGGGACCTCGGCGATGTGGACCGAGCCCGAGAAGTCGGCGAACCGGCCCCGCACCTTGGTGATCATGAGGTGGCGGGCGACGAACTCCACCGTGGTGTGGGCCTGGTCGAGGTCGTAGACGCCGGGCGCAGGTACCGCGACGCCCTTGTACTGGCGGGTCGATCCTGCTCCCTGGCTGGTGGTGGTGGTCATGGTCATGGTTGCCTCCGAGATCGTTGCCGACACAATGTTGTGACTGCAAGTATCTTACCAGAACTACTTGCGATGTCAACTAGTTTGTCGGGACGGCCCGTGACCAGGGCGGGCGGGTGTCCCGCCTCCACCACGGGAGGCGGCCGGAGGGATCAGGCGCCCAGGCGGAGCGGGAACTTCTCGACGAGCTCGTGGGCGGGGACGGGCCGCGAGAAGAGATACCCCTGGGCGAAGTCGCAGCCGAGGTGTTGCAGGGCGTCGAGCTGCCGCTCGGTCTCCACCCCTTCGGCGATCACCTGGAGATCGAGGGCGTGGGCCAGCTTCACGACCGCCGCCACGATCTCCGCCCCGCCGCGGCCCGCCCCGAGCTCGTCCACGAAGCTCTTGTCGATCTTCAGGATGTCGAGGGGGAAGCGCTGCAGGTGGCTGAGCGACGAGTACCCGGTGCCGAAGTCGTCGATGGCCAGCATCACCCCGAGGTCCTTCAGGGCGCGCAGCACCCGCAGAGCCGAGGCGGCGTCGTTCATGAGCGCGCTCTCGGTGATCTCGAGCGTGAGGTTGGCCGGCGCGAGCCCCGTCTCCTCCAGGATGCGCTCCACGGTGGTGATGATCTCCGGATGGTCGATCTGGCGGGCCGACAGGTTGACCTCGACGGCCCCGCGCGGCCCACCCCAGCGGTTGGCCTGCCACATGCACAGCTGGCGGCACGCCTCGTACAGCACCCAGGCGCCGATCGGGATGATGAGCCCGCTCTCCTCCGCCACCGGGATGAAGCGGTTGGGGGCGACGAGACCCTGCTCGGGGTGCTCCCAGCGCAGCAGCGCCTCGACGCCCACGGCGCGGTTCCCGCTGATCTCGACGACCGGCTGGTAGAAGAGGCGCAGCTCCCGCCGCTCGAGGGCACGGTGCAGTGAATGCTCGGTGTTCATGCGGTCCAGGACGCGCATGCGCATCGCCTCGCCGAACACCTCCACCGTCCCTCCGCCGCGCTTCTTCGCCTGGTACATCGCCGCGTCGGCGTTGGACAGCAGGGGTGTGGGGTCGGTGACGCGCGGGTTGGTGCCGGCGATGCCGATGCTCGCCGTGATGAAGACCTCTCCGTCGCCGGCCGGGATCGGGCTGCTCAGCAGGTGCAGCACGCGATGCGAAAAGGCGATCGCCTCCTTCTCGGCGTCGTCCCCGTCGAACAGGACGAGGAACTCGTCCCCACCCAGGCGGGCGATCACCTCGGCAGTGGCGTTGGCCGACTGGAGCCGACCGGCCACGGCCACGAGGACCTCGTCGCCCACCTCGTGACCCAGGCCGTCGTTGATCGCCTTGAACCGGTCGAGGTCCAGCACCAGCACCGCCACCGTGCCCGGGGTGCTCTTGCCCTTGGCCAGGGCATAGGCGAGGCGGTAGGTGAACAGCGTCCGGTTGGGCAGGCCGGTGAGCGAGTCGTGGAGGTAGGCGTGGGCCAACGCTTCCTCGGCCGCCTTGTCCTCTTCGGGGTCGTGGAGGAACCCGCCGATGCGCATGTCGTCACCCGAGCCCACGACGTATGCCGAGCCCGACACCTGGACCTCGTAGCCCTCGCGGTGCATGAGCCGCAGTTGCCGGGGTCGGGTGCGCTCCATGCCGTGCACCGACAGCCGGGCCGATTCGAGGTCGTGCACGACGCGGTCGTGGTAGCGCGCCGGGATCAGGAACTCCGTGATGGACCGGCCGAGCACCTCGTCGCGGGACCATCCGAAGAGCAGTGCGGACTGGCGGTTCCACTCGGTGAGGACCCCGTCGCGATCGGTCTCGACGAAGGCGTCGCGTGACAGGTCGAGGACGTGTTCGAGACGGGAGCGCAGGCGGCTCACGGTGAGCTCGCGTTCGCGGCCCGCTCTGCCGGTGCCGTGGTCGACCGACATGTTCGTCAACCGCTCTCCCACCGTGACCCCCGTCGTGTCGTCTGCGTCGTGCGGACCGCCGCGGCCCGCCGGGGACCGCGCACACTGACCGGTCGTCGGTCGGGCGCCCCGGCCGGCGACGGAGGTGCCGCCGGGGCCGGGCGCGTCATGGTACGCACCTGTGTTTCATGTGGTCAATGGAACGCAAGTGACGCTAGTGAAACCTGCCCGTCCGGGCACGGATACCCGGATCCAGGCCTCACTCTGCGTCGCGAAATCGACCGCGCACGGTGCGATGCGGGCGACCGCTGAGGCGGCCCGGCCGCCTGGCGGCGGTGCCGGGGACCGCCGGGGAGGGTTGGTCGCCGGCGGGGTTCCCGCCTACGGTGCCGACATGGTCGACGTCACCGGGGTGCTCCAAAAGGACGCGTGGGATCGCGACGTGATGCCACCGGTCGAGCGGGTGCGTCCCGGCCTGTGGTCGATCCCGGTGCCGATCCCGGACAACCCCCTGCGGTATGTCCTGGTCTACGCCTTCGAGCTCGACAACGGCATCGCCATCGTCGACGCCGGGTGGAACACCGAAGACGCCTGGACGGCGCTGAACAACGGCCTCGTCGAGGCCGGAGGGTCGATCGCGGATGTCCGCGCCGTGCTGGTGACCCACATCCACCCCGATCACTACGGCCTCGCCGGGCGGGTGCGCGAGGAGTCGGGGGCGTGGATCGGCCTCCATCCCGACGATGCCGAGATGCTCGAGGCGCGCTACATGAACACCGACGACCTGCTTGCCCGCATGCGCGACTTCCTCGAGGACGCCGGGGTCCCCGCCACCAAGCTGCCCGACCTCAACTTCGCCTCGATGATGATCCGGGGACAGGTCACCATGGCCGTGCCCGACGTCCTGTTCGAGGACGGCCGACGCGTGGACGTGCCGGGATGGGACCTCCAGACGGTGTGGACACCCGGCCACTCCCCCGGCCACGTCTGCTTCTACAGCGACCGCCACCGGCTCCTGCTGTCAGGGGACCACGTCCTGCCGAGGATCACCCCCAACATCGGCGTGCACACCCAGCAGTTCCCGAACCCCCTGGGCAAGTACCTGGAGTCGTTGCTCAAGGTACAGAACCTCGGCGTCGACGAGGTCCTGCCCGCCCACGAGTACCGGTTCGCCGGCCTGGGTGCCCGGCTCGACGAGATCATCACCCATCACGCCGATCGCCTGGCGGAGATCGAGGGGCTGATCAGCGAGCACCCGGGGTCGACGGCGTGGGACCTCTCGGTGCTCCTGCGGTGGTCCCGTCCCTGGCACGAGATCGCGGACTTCATGCAGCGCGCCGCGGTGGGAGAGACGCTCGCGCACATCGTGCTCCTCGAGAACCACCAGCGCGTGCGCCGCGAGGGGGCCATGCCGTCGCGCTTCTACCTTCCCGAGCAACGCTGACACCTCCCCGGGCGGCGTCGACGGGTCCCGCCCGGCAATGCCGACGCCTCGCCGGACACCTCGACACCCGCGGCGACGCAGAGCGGAGAACCGCCAATTCCCCCTGGCCGTCGTGTAGACAGGGCGCCGGAAGCAACGGTCGTGCTCACCTCCACACCTCTCGCTCGGCGGCTCCCGGGGCTCGATGCCCGGCACGCCACCAGCCGCGCCCGCCACCTCCGGCGCGGACTCCTCGTCATCGCCGTCCTCGCCGCCGTCCTCCTCCTCGCCGCCGTTCTGGCGGTGACCTTCGTCGGCATCTCGGGGAAGCCC
>Ga0307372_10002342_pt1 | contig 31548 bp, 26 predicted proteins | sample OX1MG_FD_202533 | JGI IMG/M metagenome (GOLD analysis project Ga0307372, IMG submission 202533) | Soil microbial communities from Risofladan, Vaasa, Finland - OX-1 | ecosystem: Environmental > Terrestrial > Soil > Coastal area > Acid sulfate soil | place: Finland: Risofladan, Vaasa | collected... | reverse complement strand
CATCAGCATCCCGGTTCGGCCCTGGCTTGGCTAGAGCCTTTCGTCCCAAGTGCTCAACCACCGCCCTGGCCGGGTCCGGCCAGCCTGAAGGCCATGCCTCGATCACCACCTCCTCCGGGGACCCGGACCCGGCGCCTGTGGCTCTGAGAGGTTCACAGGCGTCCACCCTCACGCCGCCGTGCCCGGGCTCATGGGCTGAGCACGACGTCCGGTCTGTCTGTCCGGCGGCCTCAGTCCTGAAGCCGCTCGGGCGCTGCGCCGACGAGGGCCCGGGCATTGCCGTCGCTGAAGAGGCGGCGCTGGGATTTGTAGAGTTTGGGCAACCGGATGGCGTGGTCCTGGTAAATGGCGTGTGTGGCGGGGTCGGGCGTGAACTTTTTGTCCACGGTGACCAGCCGGCGGACTTCGTCGGCGCGGACGTGACCGAGCGCGACGCCGGCGTAGATGGCGGCGCCCCGAATGCCCGCATGGAGGGGCTCGTCCACACGTTCGATGGTGCGGCCTGTCACATCGGCCAGTATCTGGCACCACAGGTCCGAGGCGGCGCCGCCCCCGATGAGTCGGATGTGGTCGAGCGGGCGCTTGGCGAACCGTTCCACATAGCGAAGCAACCAGCGGCTGTTGTAGGCGACGCCCTCGAGTACAGCGCGGACGAGGTGTGCCTGCGTGGTGGAGAGGGAGACGTTGTGGAACCCGCCGCGGGCACGGCGATCGTCGATCGGCGAACGCTCACCGTTGAGCCACGGTGTGAAGATGACGTTGCCGGCCCCGGGTGGTGCCTGGGCGGCCACGGTGCTGAGTGTGTCGTAGTCGAGACGGTGTCCCTGGAGAGAAAGCACGTCGCGCAGCCATTCATAGCAGCGACCGGCCGAGCTCTGGTTGTTGATGATCAGGTAACGGCTCGGGGGCGTGCCGGGGATGCTGGCAATGCCGTGGATCGGGTCGGTGCGCTTGAACGGGACCGGTGCGCCGATCCACGAGCTGGTGCTGATGGCCATGTGGGCTTCGTAATCGAGGACCGCTCCGGCGCCGTACGTGGCCGAGTGGAGGTCTGAGGTCCCCGCCACGACGCGCACATCGCCGGGGAGGCCCAGATCGGCGGCGACATCGTCTCGGACGACACCGGTAACAGAGCCGGCGGGTACGAGGGGCGGCAACTTGGACGCGTCGACGGTGGAGAGGCGCACGAGGTCCTCGTCATAGCTCACCGCGTCGAGCGTGCGGTTGTCGGTCAACCACGATGTCGCCATCGACGCCCGGGTCGCGGCCGCGATGCCGGTGAATCGCATAGAGAGATAGTCGACCGGCTCGAGGTACCAGGAAGCGGCGGTGGCCACGTCGGGCTGGTCGTGCTGGATGTGGAGCATGTGGCCGAGCGGGTCACCGCCGTTCGGCGAGGGCGCCCCACCGGTCAGGCGTATCCAGCGAAGCGCGCGCCCGGCGCGATAGCCACCGATCCGGCCGCCCACGATCCGGTCGACATGGGCCGCGCCTCTGTTGTCCATCCACATCAGGCAGTCGCCGACCGGGCGGCCCCGAGCGTCTACCGGCACGGTTGAGGCGAACTGCCCCGTGACTGACACCGCAACGACGTTCCCGGCTGACACCCTGCCGCTACCGAGGCCACGACGAGCCGCCTCACAGACGATCCTCCACCACTCCTCGGCATCCTGTACGGCGCCCCCACCGGTCAGCCAGCGCGTCTCGACGGGGATGTGGTCCTGCCATGCAACCGTCCCTGTGAGCGACACGAATCCGACCTTCGGCCCCCCCGTCCCCAGGTCGACGGCGAGGACGAGCTGTTCGTCGCGCGTCTCGGGACTATGCACGAGGTGCCGGGGGAACGGCCTGCTGGGCGTCGAGCATCGCCTCCATGAAGCCGCGGATCACCTCGTCCGCCTCATCGGTCATGCCACCGGCCACACCGCCGTAGATGGCGCCGCTGAAGGCGGGTTCGCCGGCGTCGTTCTTGGCGCGTGCGTACGCTACGGCGTTGGCCAGATCGGCGGCGAAGGCTTCCACCACACCGGGCTGGGTCTGGGGCCGGGTGGTGGCCATGTGGATGGCGTTCGGGTATTGCTGGCCGTTGAAGCGCCATCCCTTAGCCCGCATGTTGTCGTTGATGTGGTAGATGTCGAAATCGTCAGAGGTGAAGCTGAAGCAGAATGTGGGCGAGCCCATGATCCGCAGCTCGGGGTGGGAACGGACTGCGGCTTTCATCCTCTCGGCGGCGTCGAAGATCTGCCGGGCGTAGCCGAGGTAGCCGTCGCGGCCCATCTGCACCATCGTCGCCCACGTCGCCGCCAGGAGCCCGCCTGATCGCGATCCGTCGATGCCCGGTGAGCAGTACTTCCCACCGCTCCAGTCGGTGAGTGCGAAGTACTGGCCGTTGCGCAGGGACTTGTCCCGGAACAGGCAGGTCGAAGTGCCTTTGAACGAGTAGCCGTACTTGTGCGTATCGGCCGAGATGCTCGTCACACCCGGCAATCTGAAGTCGAACGGCGGGATCTCGTAGCCCAACTCCTGGCCGAAAGGGAGGATGAAGCCACCGAGGCAGCCGTCCACGTGCAAACCCACCTGGCGCTCCAGGGCGAGATCGCTGAGTGCGGCGATGTCGTCGATGGTCCCGTAGGGATAGTTGCATGCCGAGCCCATGATGGCCATGGTCTGGTCGTCGATGAGATCGCCGATCCGCGACATATCCACTGTCGTGGTGATGGGATCAATCGGCGCGATACGGATCTCGATGCCGAAGAGATGACAGGCCTTGTCGAAGGCGGGATGGCCGGTTTCGGGCTTGATGAAGTTCGGGTGGGCCACACCTCGAGCGTGGGCCTGCTCACGGTATGCGAGCACGGCATGCAGGATGCTTCCGGTACCGCCGCTCGTTACCAGTCCGACCGGCTCACCATCGACGGCATCCCCATGGAGAAGATCGAGGGCCATGGCGATGATCTCGCCTTCGAAGCGCGTGGCGCTCGGGCACATATCGCGCTGCAAAACGTTCACGTGCGCGAACATGCCAAAGGCCTCGTTCATGAACCGGTAGTGGTCGTGATCCCCGCAGTACATCGTTCCCGAGCACTTCCCGGTCTCCCAGAAGGCGTCCTCGGAGACGGCCATGTCTCGCAGCTCGGCCAGAACCTCCTCGCGTGGTCGACCATGGGCCGGGAATTGGCGGTTGACCGCATAGCGCTGGGCATACGGAAACTCGGCACTCATGGGGCTCCTCGTGGTCGGAATCGGCAATTCAGGGTTGTCGGAATCGAAGATTCAAGCGTCAACGGAGGGTGGCCGCCACCGGAAGGTGCTTCACCCCGCCGACGAAATTCGCCTGCGCCCATTCGGGCTCACCATCGATGCTGATGGTGTCGACGGCGGCCAGGAGTCTGGGCAGGATCGTGCGAAGCTCGCGGCGGGCGAATGTCGAGCCCAGGCAGAAGTGCTCTCCGCCACCGAATGCGATCATTCTGTTGGAGTTGCGTCGGGTGGCGGAGAATTCCATGGGGTCGGTAAAGACCCGCTCGTCGCGGTTGGCCGAGGGGTAGGAGAGAAGAAGCCGGTCACCAGCGGGGATCTCGACTCCCGACAATGTGGTCGGTACGGTCAGGTACCTCAGGAAGTGCCTCACCGGCGACGTCCACCTGATCATCTCGTCGACCACATTGCTGGTCAGCGACGGGTCGTTCTGCAATATGGCCACCTGATCGGGATGTCGGAGAAGAGCCTCGAGGCCACCGGACAATGCGAACGAGGTTGTGTCGTGACCGGCGGTAGCCACGATCGTGTAGTACCAGAGAGTGGCGTGATGGTCCATGGGACACCCGTTGATCTCACCGTTGGCGATAACGGTGGCCAGGTCGTCGGTCGGATGCAGGCGCCGTTCGGCGGAGAGCTCGTTGAAATAGTCATCGAACTGGGCGATGGTGTCGGTGAGGAGGACCATCGGATCGCTCAAGTCGCCGAGGTACTCCGGATCGGCCGCACCGAAGATGCCTTGCGTGAGCTTGAGCATGGTCGGCTCGTCCTCTTGGGGGACACCGAAGATGCCCATGATCACGCGCAGCGTGTAAGGCACGGCGATGTCCTGGGCGAAGTCGCACTTGCCGCCGAGTTGGCGGAACTTCTCCACGAATTCGTCGGCGATGGCATCGATCGCCTCCTGGCGCTTGGCCACGGCGCGAGGACGGAACCAGTCGTTCGCCAGGTCCCGGTGGTCGCGGTGCTCCTGGCCGTCCATATGGATCAGGGTCTTCGGCTCGATGCCGATCGAGTGGAGAAACTCGAACTGGGCGTCCGGGCCGAGGACCGAGTTGCGGGTGTTGAGGAAGTGTTCGTTGTCCCTCGACACCCCGAAGACGTCCTCGTGACGGGTGACAGCCCAGAAGGGGGTGAAGCCCTCCTCTTCCACCCGGAGGACCGGGGCCTCGGCACGCAATTCGGCGACGACGGCGTGCCAGCGCTCCTGGTCCGCATAGGCAGTGGGGTCGAGGAAGATGTCTCCTCGGCTATCCGGACGACTCATGACGACCTCCAAGCTGGATGCTGGCCCATGCTAGGCACGCTCCGGCCCGCTCTTGTGAGGACCATCGCCAATCGCGTCCCTCGATGACCGAGCGACTCGATCACCAGGCTGACCTGGGTGTTCCGGGTCAGTGATCCGTCGTGGCGGCGTCTCGGATTGGCAAGCGCACCGGATCATGGGCGCCGGCCAGGGCAAGAACCTCCTCGAAGCCCGCACGGAGCCAGTCGATGAGCACGCCTGTGTCGAGAACACCGGCAGTGTCGATCATGACACCGACAGGGCACGTGCCGTTGTAAGACCGCAGGGTCATGTTGACCGAGGCGCCGATGGTGGGCGCGAAGGCCACGTACCGCTGCACTTGGGCGCCCGCCAGATACACGGGGAAGGCGAACCCGGGGACGTCGCGGGCCAGGTAGTCCTCGTTCCTTGACGGGCTTCCAAGGGGCCTTCGACCTCGCAGCATTCAACTCGGCAACGCTTTCGGTCGATAGGGAGATGGAGGTACATCGAAGTGGCGGCCGGGCTGAGAGTGACCGCGTGGAAATACGTCCTCATCAGCAGCATGTGTGTTGTTGCCATCTATTTCGCACTTCCGAATGCAACGAGCCAGACGGCGGTCTACTTGACCCTTGGGACGGCATCGGTGGTGTGCATCGTGGTCGGCGTCCACCTGCACCGTCCCAAGGATCGCCTCGGCTGGTACTTCTTGGGGTTGGCGGGTGGGTGCTTCACGCTCGGTGATGACGCGTGGACTGTCTACACCTCCGTTCTCCACATCAGCGTGCTTTTCCCTCATTCGTAGATGCCTTGTACCTAGCCGGTTACCCTTTCTCTTTGCCGGAGTTCTGCGACTTACCCGCAATCCGAACCACTCCGTCCAGCGGGAGAACAACGCCGATGCCGCCAACGTCGCGGTGGGGGCCTTGGCCATTTCCTGGCACTTCTTGATGACCTCGTATGTTCACCGGCGCGACGGTGCATACCTTCGGAATGGTGGTCAATCTGGCTTATCCCATCATGGATATCGCTCTGGTCTTCCTGGTGTTCCGCACGATTTAGGGGTTCGAGGCAGCCATTCCACAAGCTGTTGGTCGGGGCCATGATGGTGATGTTCGTGGCCGACTTCACGTACGACCTACTTGTGCTGCACAATAGCTACACCTCCGGGACCGCCGTCGATGCGCTCTTTCTCATCGAGTAGGTGCTCGTTGCCGTGGCTGCTCGGCATCCATCGATCGCCGCCAGTGTCTCTGAAGCCGAGTCTTCGATTGTCGTCAACAGTGGCGAAGAGGCGAGCCATGGAAAGCGTATGCCCGTTGTGATCTTGGCTGGATTCATCCCACCGACAATTCTCGTGCTCACTGCTTCTCTAGGCAGTCGCCAGACTTAGAAATATTCACCCGGTGGTGCAGCAGGTAAGCCACTGAGATCTCGATGACCCTCGCTAATCACAACTTCTCCACAAATTTATGGGCTATAGAGCTTCGCCACCCTGCCGGACACCCTTCCTTGTGGGACCTTCGGCTCTACTGCGACATGCGCACTCCGGTCAGAATGCCTACGCAAATGGGTTCTTCCGGGGACTGCGTTGGTGGAGCACGTGTGGCCGGTCGACATCTGGCGAGCTGGAGGCCGAATACGCTGCCAGCCACAATCGAAGTTCGCTCCGTGCTGCCCATGCAAACCCGGGAGCGCCCCCAGATGAAAGCGGTTGCAAGGAGCGGCGGGGACTACATGACCGATTCCTTACGAACAGATGGGGTGCGAGGAACGGACATGTCGCGAGGACCCAGTTCCAGGAAGCACGAGTGGCGTGGACGTGTCAACTTGAGGTCGGTTCTCAGAGCCAGGCCGCGCGAGCGCTGTCAATTCGAGAACTCCTTCTACCGCTACGACTGGCCCTACAACCTGCTTCGTGGCGTGAGACACCGGACCCTGCTGTTCCTCCTCCACACCCAGGGTCCGGTCGGTCGGGGCCGCCCCTCGTCCTACCAAGTCGGCGATTGGGTACGGGTGAAGGACCCCGAGGCAATCCGAGCGACGCTTGACAGAGAGGATCGGCTCCGAGGCTTGTGGTTCACGACCGACCAGTGGGCGTATTGCGGCCGCGCCTACCAGATAGAGCGAATCGTAAGCCGCATGCTCGACGACGACGGCCGCATGCGGAGCATCTCACGAACCGTGGCGTTGGCCGGGGCGGTGTGCGGCGGGCCGGACGGCTCGATCGGATGCGGTCGAGCATGCTCGCTCTACTTCCGAGACGAGTGGCTGGAGCCTTCGTCTGCCGCCGCCGAGGCACCACAACGACAACTCACCGCTCGTGTGAAGCCTCTCGTCGAGATCGAGGCCACCCTGGATCGCAGAGGACGACTGGACGGCATCAGCTTCTCCCCAGAGATGGCTGCGTACACCGAAAAGTATTGGACCGTGCTGAGGAGGGCGGAGGACCTCTGGATCGAGCTTCCTCGCTGGAAGAAGCCACGAGGAGAGTGGTACGTGCTCGACGGCGCGCGCTGCAGCGGCCAGGTGCTCGGGGGCGACGGGCCTTGCGACCGCAACTGCGGGTTCCTTTGGCATCGCGCATGGATCGAGATGGACGTCGCCATGACCGGAGACTTGCCCGCGGCGTGCACAGACGAGGGCACATGATGGACGTCTCGGTCTACGGCCCTCAAGACTTGTCTCAAGCTGACCTCTCAGAATGGAGGCGCCTCCAAGCGTCCGATTCGACCCTCGACAATGCCTTCTTGTCACCGGAGTTCGCGGTCGCCCTTGGGCGCTGCAGGAGCAATGTCCGGATCGCGGCGACCCGCGACGGAGCCGAGACGGTCGCGTTCCTGCCGTATCAAACAGGGACCTGTGGCATTGGATGGGCCCTCGGTATCGGCGTTTCCGACGCCCAGGCCGTCATATGTGAACCCGAGTTCGTCTTCAATCCTGTAGAACTTATCCGAGCCTGCGAACTGGGCATGTTGGAGTTTGACCATCTCGTTTCACGCATGGATGACTTCGGGTCCATCTCCGGGACCGCCCCCGCGTTTGTGATGGATGTTCGTGACGGATATGACGCGTACATGTGTCAACGGAATCGCAGTAGTGGAAGATTGGTCCGCTCCTTGGCGCAGAAGCGGCGGAGACTGATCCGGGAGCACGGGGAACTCGAGTTCGTGTTCGACTCCGCGGATCGGACCGCCTTGGGCGCCCTCATGGGTTGGAAGTCGGCGCAGTATCACGAGACGGGCTGGATTGACCAGTTCTCTCGGCAGTGGGTCCGCGACCTCGTCCAAGAGCTGGCCGGCTACGACACACCTGGCTGCCGGGGGACTCTGTCGACGTTGTCGGTGGGAGGTCACCTGATCGCGGCGCACTTCGGGATCCGCACGGCCACGAGGTTGTCTCTGTGGTTTCCGGCTTATGATGTCGACTACAGGCGCTACTCCCCGGGCCTACAGCTCTTCTTCGCCATGGCCGAAGCTGCGCCCGAATACCACCTCGGGATCCTCGATCTGAGTAAGGGTGAAATGCCGTACAAGGACTCTCTGGCCTCCTGGACCTACCCGGTTGCCTCGGGTCGGGTGGAGGTCAACCCGCTGTCTATCCTCGGACGGCGGGTCGTAGTGCGTGCGAGAAGAAAAGTGATCGAACTCACCGTGGAACACCCCCACCTGGGCGTTGTCGTCCCTCGGGCGCTTTCGCGCATCGACCGGGTGCGGTGATCCAAGGTCCGGCTAAGAAAGCCGGGCGATCACAGGCGGCCCTCGTCGAAGATCTCGTTGCTGGTGGTGAAATCAGGCCCTGCACGCCGACTGAGGTGGTTGCTGGCGGTACTGATGACCGCTGCTCCGATGTTCATCGGGCTCCCGGAGCCTTCGGCACGACGCAGGGCTTCTGAGATCGCTCTGTCACTGTCTTCAGGTCGGTTCAGCGCCGCAAGTGCTCCGGAGACGAAAAGACGGGCAATCACCTGGGCCCCCCGGTCATCCTCCGAGTCACCGGCTCGTTCCTTGGCGCGCAAACTTCGCACGAACACCTGGGCGGCCGAGCCATGCAAACGCTCCATCACCGCACGGACTGCGGCACCTTCATCGTGCACGGGCACGCTCGGAATCACAAGGATCTCGGTTAACTCTCGGCCAACTCGTGACCGTCAGTGCCTCCGCGCTAGCGGCACCCGACCGCTTTGTCGGACCGATCTTGAGCCAATCCAGTCGACAGACGATGCGATCCATGCCGCCGTCCCGGCCGTCCCGGTTCATCCTGGGGTCCGAGCCGCCTCCCTCGGCCCCCCGGCTGTGGAGGTAATGGGACTATGTTCGAACCCCTCCTGGCCCGTTGACCTGAGGTGATGCAGCCGCAACACTCGGTGTCAGGTGGAATTGCGGTGGCAACCGGCATGCCTCAGATTCGGCTCAGAAAGTAATGGGACTATGTTCGAACCCCTTCGGCGAGAGCGGAAGCAGGTCAGTTCCCGCTGCCTCGATTGCCCCCTGTCGAAGACTCCTCATTCCCTCAGGGCATCGACTCGGATTCGTGGCCTCCGTCGGCGGGCGGCGGGTATCAGGCGTGACGCTCCTCACCCGTGATCGGAAGTGAACAGGAAGCCCATGGCGTCCCTCATGGCCGCGTCGACCAGCTCGATTCGGACTCCCAGTTCATTGCGGTGATAGGCGAACGACACCGGCGACAGGTCGCCGCTGCGCCCGCACAGCTGCAGCGGGCAGCCGGCGCCGGTCAGCGCTGCCCCCTGGGCGGCCAGGTCGTCGCTCCAGAAACCGATGTGGTGGAGGTTGGAGTGCTCGTTGCGCACCCAGAGGGAGCCGGGTACCTCTTCGATCAGTTCGAGGTGCGGCGCATCGACGGAGTAGCACATGGCCGTGGGGAGGAGGACGTCTCGACCGTCGCCGTCCCGGTATTCGACCGACTCCAGGCGGAGGACCGGTCCCCAGGAAACGCCCAGCTGCTCGGTCAGTGTCGTCCGCGCCGCTTCGACATCGGGGACGACGATGCCCACGTGGTACAGCGGGCCCAATTGCTGGTCGGTCATCTCAGTCGACCTCCGTCCTGTTCCTGTTTTCGATGTTCCTCGGTATGGGTCTGCGATCGGCCCAGCCCTCAGGCCGGTAGTACGACGATGGGAAGGCTCGCGTGTCGACGGATGAAGATGCTCGGTCGGCGCATTGGAGGACGCTCGGTGTCGAACGTGATCGAGGTCGTCCGGGCGAGGAGCCGTTCGAGGGCAACACGGGCCTCGAGGCGCGCGATCGGCGCCCCGATGCAGAAGTGGAGCCCTTTGCCGAATGCGAAGTGAGGCGCGGGTCCGCGTCCTTCGGACGGATCGGGAGGGTCGACCGATCCGTCCGGCGACGGCCGGTTCGCGGCCGCCCACATGAGTAGGACCCGGCTGTGGGCCGGGATCGGCGTTCCGCCGAGCAGAGTGTCGTGAGGCGTCGCCCGGAAGTGGAACTGGAACGGTCCGTCGGTGCGCAGGATGTCCTCGATTGCACGCGGGATACATTCCGGTGCCTTACGAAGTCGATGCTGCAGATCCGGTTCTCGGGCGAGGGTTTCAACGGCCGTGGCCAGCAGGCTGGCCGTGGTTTCGGATCCCGCCGACACGAGCACGAGCAGTATGTCCCGGGCTTCGTCGGCCGTGATGGTGCCGGACTCGACGCCCTCGGCGAACACGGCGAGCAGACCGGACCGCTCCCCGACCGGACGGCCGAGTGTCGCGTCGAGTTGCTGCTGGACGTAGACGATGAGTTCCATGGCTGCGTGGGCCGCGGGACCCATGCCTTCGGCACGAGTGACGCCGTCGAGCAACGCGCCGACGCCGGACACGTTCGTGACGATCCGGGGGGCGTCGCTCTGCGGGAGGCCGATCACTTCGCAGATGGTTCGCGCCGGCACGGGGTCGCCGAACACGGCCACGAAGTCGACCGGACTGGACTCCAGGAGCAGGTCGAGGTGGTCGTCGACGATCCGGAGGATTGCCGGCTCGTGGGCCGACACGTTCGCGGGGCTGAGGTGCGTCTGGAGCAGCCTGCGGTGCCGGGCGTGCAGAGGTGGATCGGCAGTGGCGAGGACATGGATAGGGTCGCCGAACGGGGCCATGGCGTACGCCACCGGGCAGCCGGCGCCGTCGTCGTGGAGGACGCTCACCAGATTAGAGGAGAAGTCGTCAGTACGACGGACGGCTTCGCGGATGAGGGACGGGTCGGAGACGAGGAAGGTGTCCTGCCCCCGGATCCGCCACACCGGCGACTCGCTCCGCAACCAGTCGTACAACGGGCCGGGGTCGTCCACCACGTCGCTGCGCAGCAGCAGCCGCGGATCGTCCAGATCAAACGCCATCGCACCTCCCCCGTCTTCGTCAGCTGTATTCCGTTCTCCATCGTATCGAAATACACTTCTACCAATGGCCTTCACACTGCATCCTCAGCGTCGGCGGCCGCAGCAGCGATGACCGGCCCCGTCCCGACGCTGCGCATGGACCTCAACGTCGGGACGTCGTGGTCGCTCCCGTCGTGGAGCAGCGGCCCACACGGAGACGAGCAGGCGGTCCTCGAAGCCGCCCGCGCCGCCGGTTACCGCGGCGTCCAGGGGGCGAACCCGAGACGGTGTGGGGAGCTCGGTCTGATCCCCACGACCTTCGGCATCCATGACACACCGGGTGGCCTGCTCGAACAGGCCCGCCGCTGGTCGGACAGCGGTTTCGCCTGCTGCACGCTGATGCTCGGCACCGGGCTGGAGGACGACGACACGGCGGCCCGGCTCGTCGACGAGGTGCTCTCCGCCAGTACCACTGCCGGCATCCCGCTGTACGTCGAGACCCACCGGGCAACGCTCACACAGGACGCTTGGCGAACGGTCCGACTTGTCGACCGCTTCCCCGACCTCCGGTTCAACGGGGACTCCTCCCACTGGTACACGGGCCTCGACCTGTCGTTCGGCGATTTCGAGGCCAAGCTCGATCACCTGACGCCCGTGTTCGACCGCGTCCGCTACCTGCATGGGCGGATCGGCACGCCGGGCTGCATACAGGTCGACGTCGGTGACGGACGTGCCGTCGACCGGCCGCACGTCGACCACTTCCGGGCGCTGTGGATGCGGACCATGGCAGGCTTCATGGCCAACGTCCCAGACGATCCCGTTGTCGCTCCCGACATCGAGCTGGGCTTCGCACCTGAGCTCCTGCCCCCTGAAACCGGGTACGCGCGCCTTGTCACTGGTCGCGATGGGGAGCCAGAGGAGGAGGGTGACCGCTGGTCCCAGGCGCTCGTGCTCGCCCGCATCGCCACCGAGTGCTTTGCCGCGTTGGTTGGGGCGCGGGCTCCCACGGCGGCATGCCCGGGGGATCGAAAGGTGCGGACCGGACCTGACGGACACGAAGCCGCAACTGCAGGTGAGGTTCCGTTATGGTGACTAACGAAATGTCCATCACCGCCCCGCCCAGTGAGCCGAAGGCCGGTCGACCCCGCGACTCCCGGCTCGACGAGGCGATCCTGCAGGCGACCGTCGAACTCCTCGAGGAGCACGGGTACTTCGACGTGAGCCTCGCGGCGATCGCCGAGCGCGCCGGTACGACCACCCCGGCCATCTACCGCCGGTGGAGTTCGAAAGCCGATCTCGTCGTCCAGGCGGTGTTCCGGATCGAAGGCGACGATGTCGTCGCCGATACCGGCGACCTGGCTGCAGACATCACCACCATGGTGTGGTGGACCATCGGGAAGCTCTGCCGACCTGCCGGGAGGGCCGCGCTGGTCGGATTGCTCGGCGAATCGCACGAGGAGCTCATCGGTCGTCGTGCCGATGCCGTGCGGGTGATGGCGCGGACAGCGGAGCGGCTGGAGCGGGCGAAGGTGTCCGGTGAGATCCGCCCCGATGTCGACACGACGGTGCTCGTCACGATGATGTCCGGCTCCGTTCTCCAGATGGCGGTGACCGGCGGTCGGAAGGGCGTCGACGATGCCTGGGTCACCGGCATGGTGTCGGTCCTCCTCGATGGCGTCCGCCCTGCCGTCTCCTCCGAACGACGGAACGACCCGAGGTCCCCATGAAGCAGATCCGAATCCACGGCCCCCACGACGTCCGCCTGGACGACGTCGACCCACCCGATCCCGGACCACGGGACGTCGTGCTGCAGGTAGCCGCCTGCGGGATCTGCGGCTCCGACGCGTCCTGGGTGCACATGGGGGGGCTCGCTGGGCCCTCCGACCAGCCCATGCCTCTTGGTCACGAACTGGCGGGCATCATCGACTGGGTGGGTGCCGACGTCAAGGACATCGGCGTCGGCGACCGGGTCATCGTCTATCCGGGGGCCGGCGACCATGGTCAGATCGGCAGCGGCGGCCCGGTCGGGGGGTTGACCCCGTCGCTCCTCCTGCGTGAGGCGCGTCTCGGCCAACGGGTGTTCCGGGTGCCCGAAGGCGTGCCACTCACCGTCGCTGCCCTTGCCGAGCCGCTCGGGGTCGGTATGCAGGCGGTCAACCAGGCGGACGTTGCACCCGGCGACAAAGTGGCCGTGTTCGGTTGTGGTCCGGTGGGACTGATGGCGATCGCCACACTGATCGACCGGGGCATCCGTGAGGTCGTGGCCCTCGACCTCAGCCCGCAGCGCCTGGCGCTGGCCCAGGGCCTGGGCGCTCAGGCGACGCTCGACCCGACCACGGTCGACATCTGGGAGGAGCTGGCCCGACTCCATGGCACGGCGCCGTTCATGTTCGGGCCGACCCCGGCCACCAATGCATTCATCGAGGCGTCGGGTGCCGACGAGGTGATCGGCGACATCCTCCAGCACGGACGGGTTGGCGGCCGGATGTCGGTGGTGGCGCTGCACTACCGACCGATACCGACCAGCTTCCTCATGCTGCTGATGAAGCAGTTCACGATCCGTGGTTCGATGGAGTACCCGCCCAGGTTCGAAGATGCCATCGAGCTGCTCGAGCGTCGGGACCTGTCCGGGCTGATCACTCATCAGTTCCCCCTCGAAGAGTTCCACCAGGGACTGCGACTGCTCGAGGGCTCCAAGGACTGCGGCAAGGTGATGATCACCATGGGGGTGGCGTGATGACCAACCGCTGCCGGTTCGACTTCAGTGGCACGGAGGTCCTCGTGACCGGGGGAACCAGCGGGATCGGCTTCGCCACTGCGTCGGCGTTCGCCGACTCGGGTGCGACCGTCACCGTCACCGGGACCCGTCCATCGACCTCCGAGTACGACACTTCGCTCGAACGCTTCGGCTTCCACCAGCTCGACCTGCGGGACGTGCATGCCGTCGACGAGCTGGCAGCGAGCATTCGCTCCCTCGACGTCCTGGTGAACAATGCCGGGGCGAACTTTCCCGACGGCAAGGACGAGTGGGATCCCGACGGGTTCTCCGCCGCCCTCGACCTGAACGTAGGGGGTGCCATGCGCCTCACGGTGCGTTGCCGTGCCGCTCTGGCCGCGAGTGCGATGTCCGGTGGGGCGAGCGTGACGAACATCGTGTCAATGACGGCGTTCCGTTCGACGACAATCGTGCCGGGGTACTCGGCCGCCAAGGCGGCGCTCCTCGCGCTCACTCGGAATCTGGCCGTCCACTGGGTCGGGGACGGCACCCGGGTCAACGCCGTGGCACCGGGCCTGATCGACACGCCGATGACCGCCCCGATGAAGGCGTTCGAGGGGATGGTCGACGCAGAGCTGTCCAAGGCCGCCATCCGACGCATGGGCAGTGTGGAGGAGGTGGCGGCAGCCGTGCTCTTCCTTGCCAGTGACGCGTCGGCCTACACGACCGGATCAGTACTCGCCGTCGACGGCGGGTACCTTGCGCTCTGAGCGCTTGCATCGAGTTGGCGAACGCCGATGACCAACGAGATCCGCATCGACGACCTGGTGGAGCCGGTACTCAGCGATTTCCAGCGCACCGCCTTGGCCTACGGCGAGTCCCAGCACACCGACCTCTCCGTGGATGCGGTGCTGGCCCGGGCCACCGCGTCGACCGGACTCGATGACTTCGGCCAGGATGACTTCCGCGAACGTCTCGGTCTCTGGCTGTCCGAGATGGACGAGGACCCCGACGCCGTCGGGCTGGCCCGTCTCGTCCTGTTCGGGAACGCCGTGCGGTATGCGTCCAACCGCCTGCGGATCGCGGACCTACTGCGACGCCACCCCGAGATCCACGAGGTGCCCATCGAACGACCGGTCATCGTCCTCGGCCTTCCCCGGTCGGGGACGACCAACCTGGTCAACCTGCTCGGCGCCGACCAGCGGTTCCGGTCGATGCCGCTGTGGGAGAGCTACGAACCGGTTCCGGACCCGTCCGAACGTACCGATGCCGACGGCGTGGATCCCCGGTGGATCCGGTGCAACGGGATGTGGGAGGCCATGCGGGCCACGGTGCCCTACGTGGCTGCCATGCACCCCATGGAGCCCGACCACATCCACGAGGAGATCGAACTCCAGCTCGCGGACTTCGCCTCGTACAACCAGGAGTGGGTGTCCCGGGCGCCGAAATGGCGGGACTACCACCTGTCCCACGACCAAGGGCCGCACTACCGCTACATGAGGACCGCGCTGCAGATCCTGCAGTGGCGCCGTCCACGCGAGCGCTGGGTGCTCAAGTCGCCACAGCACCTCGAACAGATCGGTCCGCTGCTGTCCGTCTTTCCCGATGCCACCTTCGTGGTGACCCACCGGGACCCGGTGGCGGTCGTGCAGTCCACGGCGACGATGATGGCGTACTCGGCACGCATGGCCTACCGGCACACCATGCCGGAGTGGTACGCCGAGTACTGGTCCGACCGCATCTATCTCCTGCTGGCTTCCTCGATCCGCGATCGAGACCTGCTCCCGGCCGACCGGATCATCGACGTGTACTTCGACCGGTACATGGCTGACGAGATGGGCACCCTGCAGCACATCTACGACGTGGCGGGCCTGGAGCTCACCTCCGAGGCCAGGCGACAGATCGGCGCCTATCGCGACGCCCATCCACGAGGCAAGGAGGGCCGGGTCGTCTACGACCTGCGGCGCGACTTCTCCGTGACGCCGGAAGAGGTGCGTGCCCCGTTCGCCTTCTACTTCGACCGCTTCGACACCAGAACCGAGGTCACATGAGTATCCAGGACCAGGTGGACCGCCTGATCGACGAGCGCCCGGGCAGACAACTGCTGACCCCCGTCTACGAAGATCCGGCGCACCGTATCTCCGACACCATCTACCGGTCGAGCGGCACCACCGCCGCCTACCTCCTGCTTACCGACGGTGGCCGGGTGATCGTCAACACCGGTCTGGGATTCGAGGTCCCGCACCACAAGCGGGTCTTCGATGCCGTGCGTGCCGGACCCACCCATCACATCATCACCACCCAGGCCCACGTCGACCACCTCGGCGGCGTGGGTCTGTTCCGTGAGCCGGGCACCACCTACATCGCCCAGGCGAACAACCTCGCCTGCCAGGCCGACGACGCCCGTATTCAGGCGTTGCGGATGCGTACGGCCGGCATCTGGTTCGACATGCTGGGGACCGATGCCATCCGCATCGCCAAGGAGAACCCGGGCGTCCCGATGCGCCAGGACACCCCCACACCGGACATCACGTTCCACGACCGGCTGGGTCTCACCGTCGACGGACTCCGATTGGATCTGATCGCATCCGTCGGGGAGACGATCGACAGCTGCATCGTGTGGCTTCCCGAGCACCGCACGGCGCTGATCAGCAACCTGCTGGGACCGCTCTTCCCGCACTTCCCGAACCTCAACACCCTCCGTGGGGACAAGTACCGGTCGGCGGAGGCCTACCTTGCCACCGTGCGACGCCTTCGCGAGCTGCAGCCCGAGGTACTGGTCACCGGACATCACGACCCCATCGTCGGCGCCGAGCTCATCGACGCGTCGCTCGAGCGACTGCACGGCGCCGTCGACTACGTCCATCGGCAGGCGCTCGAGGGATTCAATGCCGGCACCGATGTGTGGACGCTCATGCGCCAGATCGAATTGCCCGCCCACCTGCGGGTCGGCCAGGGCTACGGCAAGGTGTCGTGGGCAGTCCGGACGCTGTGGGAGACGTACGTCGGTTGGTTCCAGCTCCGGTCCACCACCGAGATGTACCCCGACTCATCGGGTGCAGCGCTCGCTGAGCTCGTGGACGCGTCCGGGGTAGATGCAGCTGTCGGTCGGGCCGAGGCGGCACTGGCCCGTGGCGATGCGGTCGTTGCCATCCGGGTGGCAGAAGCCGTGGAGGCGGTGTCACCCGAGGATCCGAGGGCCAAGGAGGTGCTCGTCGCCGCCCATCGGCACCTGCTCGACCACGGTGGCGACGTCAGCTTCTGGGAGAACGGCTGGCTCCATCACGAACTGGCACGGCGAGGATCAGCCTGAGGTCCCGGGCCACTGCAGCTGGGGTTCGAACATCGACCTTTTCCTCAGGTAGCGATCGGACGCCAAAAACGCCCACCTATCAGGGAAAACGTTGTGATTCTGACAACGGGTGGAGGTGATGGGAGTATGTTCGAACCCCTCGTGGCCCGCTGACCTGGGGAAATGTGGCTTGAAAGTCTGAGCTGCGGCGAAAATCGAGCCGCAAGCGCCCCGTCGCCGGGTGGTGACGGAAGTGATTGGAGTGAGTTCGAACCCCGGTTGAGGAGCGATCGACACGGCGTGCTCGCTGGGGGAGAGGGCGGGCTCGGCGATCTCGCATTGAGCGATAACGGCCGGTCTGGCTGAGCCAGCCAGCGTTGAGTGGCTCGCACACGCTGGCCATCGTCGCACGGCGCGATACCCGTTTCTGCCCACACTGGATCGGGTGTTTCCTGTGTGAGCCTCGCTTGTCAAGGGGAATCTGAACAGCGAACGGCAGTACACCAAGCGCGTGAACGGAGGCATGTCGCACTGCTCGGTGACTGGTTGGCGTGAATGGACCCGACGGCGTGGGGGCGCCCAGCGTTTCCTAGGTGCTCGGCGATCTGCATGTCGCCGGCGACAACAATCGTGATCTGGTGTCCCCCGTGATGGGAGCGCGGTCGCATCAGTGTTATAAGGCTGTCCGGCACTCATGCCGGCGAACACACCCGTGACAGGAGCTGACCGCGAGACCGTGATGTTTTGAGGAGGCGATCCCGAGCCGTGGGTGATCGGTGCTGAGGTCAGACCTCGGGCATGGCGTAGACGAGGTCGCTGTCCATCGTCCGCAAGGTCCAGTAGCAGCGCCGGGCGATCTTGCGGGCCACGGCCAGGGCGGCCAGCTTGCCGTCGCGGCGCTTCTTCACGGCGCGGTAGTAGTCGTAGTCGGGGCTCTTGGTCCGGGCCGCGCACTTGCCGGCTTCGTACAGCGTCCAGCGCAGGGTGGGAGGTCCTTCTCGCGAGAGATGCCCTCCTGGTCGGTGTCGATCGGACTCGTGCACCGTGACGTCCAGGCCACAGTGGCGCACAACCTGCATCGAACGGGAGAACCGCCGGCAGTCGCCGAGCTCGGCCCAGGTGACCACCGCCGTGAGGGGACCGACCCCGTAGTGGGCCTGGACCAGGGCCCGACAGGCCGGTTGGCGAGAGGCAAAGCGTTGAAGCTGACGCCGAAGGATGGCGACCTCGCCCTCGATGGTGTCGATCACCCGGTATCCCACCTCGATGCGCTGGCGGGCCGCCGGGCTGAGCTGCACCTCGTCGCCGGCCAGCCAGGTCCGGACCTCCTCGGAGCAGATTTCGCCCGCCGGGAGGGCCACCCCGTGTTGGAACATCTCGGCGTGGATGCGCTGGACCCACATCCGACGCTCGTCGACCAGCGTCTTGTACAGCCGCGTGCGCTCGCGCCACTCGAGGACGCCGTGCGGTGGGATCCAGCTTTCGGGCAGCTCGCTTCGTTGCAGCAGCTCCCGCTGGAGGCAAGCATCGGTGCGGTCGGTCTTGGCCCTCTTCTTTCGCCCCCGGGCCGCCTGGGTCTCGGCCGGCTCGGCCAGGTGCGCCTCGAAGCCGACGGCGGTGATCTCCTCCACCGCGTAGCGCCAGCCGGTGCATCCCTCCACGGCCATGACCACGGGAGCGCCGTTGGCTCTCTTGGTCACGTCGACCTCTAACCAGCGCTGGAACCGGGCCCGGTCGGGAGACCAGATCCGTCCCCGCCAGATCTCCCCGGTCTCTTCGATCAAGGTGTCGTAGGTGATCTGCCCGCGGTGCAGATCGAGTCCACATAGCATGCTCATGAGGGACCTCCTTGCGGTCGCCGTCGTAATGACTGTTCTGACGACATGGTGGCCGAGGAGGTCCCTCCACCGCTCGACCGGTCCGCCCAGGGCGGTCAAGGGCACGGGAGCAGACCACCACCGTGGCACCAGCGTCAGCGAGCAGCAGTGCGACTATGCCCTTGACGGCCCGGAGCATCCACTCACCCACATCATGGAGGTGCAGGGGATGGCGCCGATCCTCATTGCCCGATGCTTGCCCGCCCTCAGCAGCAGCCCATGCCCATCGGCGCCATGCCCTGCTCCGAGCCAACTGGTTCGTCCATAAGCTGACCAGTCGTGGGCGCCGATGCAACACGATGACGGGCGCGGGATTCACACATGAAGTGATCCCGGTCGAACCATGTATCTGGATGTCGCGCCCTGGATGTGCCGTGGGCGAGCAGTCAGGTCTTGAGACCAACCGATTGGTAACGACGGGAGAGACGAGCCCAGGGCGCCCCCAGAGGACAGGGCGCAAGTCGGGGGCACCAGATCCAGAACAGCTCCGGCGGTCTCTTGCCGGCCGGCGGCACCTCGGCTACGACACCCTGGAGGAGGGGTCCCCTGCCGACGAGCAGAAGCTGGCCGCCCAGCCCTGACGTTCCCCATGCAAGATGACCCGAACCATGCTACGACTTGTCGATGGCGATCTACGACAACGTGACGGATGTGGAGCACGCACTGCACGAAGGCCCGGAGGAGCGGTGGCCGATCGAGTCGCCCGCGACGACGTTCTTCGACTTCGACTACACGGCCGGGCGCGATCAGCTCCTGCGCCTTTATGACAAGGGCACCCGGCGCCAATGGATCGGAAGCGACCGCATCGACTGGTCCCAGGAGGTGGATCTCGAGAACCCGGTTGGTATGCCCGACGAGATTCACCCTCTCTTCGGCACGCCCTGGTGGGACAAGATGTCAGACAAGGAGCTCGGCGAGCTTCGCCGCCATACTGAGGCCTGGCGCTTCAGCCAGTTCATGCACGGCGAGCAGGGTGCGCTTATTTGTACGGCCAAGATCGTCCAGACCGTCCCGGACATCGACTCAAAGTTCTATGCCGCCACCCAGGTCATCGACGAGGCCCGCCACGTCGAGGTCTACAGCCGCTATCTTCACGAGAAGGTGCAGCTCGTCTACCCGCTTAACCCGCACCTGAAGGCATTGCTCGACGACGTGATCGCTGACAGCCGATGGGACATGACCTATCTCGGCATGCAAGTACTCATCGAAGGCTTGGCGTTGGCCGCGTTCGGCTTTATCCGAAACATGGCCACCGACCCTCTGGCCAAAGCCATCAATGCCTACGTGATGCAGGATGAGGCTCGGCACGTGATGTTCGGCCGGCTGGCGTTGCGCGACTACTACCCGCACCTGACCGACGCGGAGCGCGACAACCGAGAGGAGTTCGTCGTCGAGGCATGCCACCTCATGCGTAACCGGTTCCTCGGCGAGGAGGTCTGGCAGGCTCTCGGCCTTCCCGACGAGGTGAAGCAATATGTGGCCGACAGCGAGCAACAGAAGATCTTCCGCGGCTATCTCTTCATGCGCATCGTTCCCGTCCTGAAAGACATTGGCCTGTGGGGACCACGCATCGTCAACGCGTTCGCTGACATGGGCGTGCTCGAGTTCGCCGACGCTGATCTCGACGGCGAGATGGCCAACGACGAGGCGACCGCCGAGGAACTCGACCGGGCACGCCTCGAGCACGTGGAGGCGGTGGCCGGCCAGGCGTAGGGGGTCGCGCCTTCCAGCAGGGTGTTCGCGCTTACATGCACGGACCTGACTTCCAAGCAGCTGGCCCTGAAATCAAGCGCACGAAACGTGGTTGCGCACCCAGGCCCGAGGCTGACCCGAGCAGTATCCCCGATCCGGAACAATCCCGGTCGGGGGCCGGCTTACCCGGCCTCGGCCAAGGGGTGAAGGATCCGGCAGTTCCGACGGTCAGAAGGCTTCGTTTGGCGCTCCGATACCCGGCAATCTCGCACGGTCGGCATTGGGACATGAGGCAAGAAAGCGGTGGCGATACCGGTCGGGCTGACTGACCTCTGTGGTAGCTCGCACTACAACAAGGCAAAACGCCCCCATCGTCATGTGGGCCGGTGCCGTTCGGAGAAAGTCTTGAACGTGGTGGTCTTGTCCCCCGACAGGGCGAGGTTGCTGCCGGAGGGGGCAATCCGGGTATCTACATCCGAGATCTCGACCGTCCCCTGATGGTCGCCCACAGGTGCTAACGGGTCGTATTGTTTCTCTACGCTTCGTCAGTTTACGATTTGAACGAATGAGAGCCCGAGCAGCGGCTCACCGCGACCTGGGGAGGTACCGTGGCCGACACGTTCGAGGGAGAGCGGGTACTGATCACCGGCGGATCGTCCGGGATCGGGGCAGGGCTGGCCGAATCCTTCGCCGCCGCAGGGGCTACCGTGGGGATTGCCGCCCGACGCCGTGACCGCCTGGCCGACGTACTGCAGCGCTGCCGGGTCCATAGTCCCGGGTCCAGGATGTGGGTGGTCGACCTCACCGACAACGACGCCGTCGACCGGTTGACACACGATGCGGTGGTTGAGCTGGGCGGGGTCGACATCCTGGTCAACAACGCCGGCATACCCAAGCGCCGCCACGTGACCCGCCTCGACCCAGCCACTGTGGAGTCGGTGATGGCGATCAACTACTTGTCGCCGGTGCGCCTCACCTTGGGACTCCTTCCTCAAATGCTGGAACGGGGTTCAGGCCGCATTGTGAGTGTGTCGTCGGTCGCCGCCCCTTTGAGCTCACCCGGCGAGGCGGCCTATGACGCCTCCAAGGCTGCCCTGGCCGTGTTCTGCGAGGCCATGGCGATCGACCTGTGGGATACCGGGGTCAAGGTCACGGTCGTATACCCGGGCGTGGTGGACACCGAGCTGTTCACGCTTCCTGACAACGACCCGTTCACCGCCGCGGTGGAGGCGATCCCCGTCGACGAAGTCGTCCGGGCCATCATGGACGGGATCACCGCCGACGCGCTGTCGATCTACGTGCCCGAGTACTTCGCGGAGTTTGCGGCGGGCAAGGCGCAAGACATCGGGGGCTTCCTCACCGGGGCAGCGGAGTACGTGCGGATGCAGGCCCAACGAACGGCGAACGGGTAGCCAGGAACGATGGGCCGCCGCAATCCGAAGGGGATGGAGACCCGCGACCGGATCATGACCGTCGCTCTGGAGCTGTTTGCGGAACGTGGTTTCGCCACCGTCACGATGGAGGAGATCGCCGCATCGGCCGGGGTGACCAAGGGGGCGGTCTATTACTGGTTCGCCGACAAGGACGACCTCGGCCGCGACCTCCAGCACAATCTTTACGAGCGACTCACCGCCGCCGCGCTGGCCGAGTTCAATGCCGACGGCGACATCGTCGCCAACATGCGGCATGCCTTCGAGGCGTTTCTCCAGGCGCTCGGCAGCCTCGGACACGCCCGCTTCTTCCTGCGCGACGCCTGGACGATCCCGGCCCTCGACGAAGGGGGCCGACGCGACCAGGAGGTTGCCGTCGCAATGGTCCGGGGGGTCCTAGCCGCGGCGATGGCAAGCGATGAAATCGTCCCCCTGGATCCGGAAGCCCTTGCCCGCGTTCTCCTCGGGGCCTGGGCGGAGGCGACGCTGCACGTGCTCACGACGGGCGAACGTCAGCCCACCGTCGCCGTGGTCGAACACCTGATCGAGTCCCTGCGCGCCGACAGGTCATCGCTGAGCACGATGGCCGCCGGTGCAACGCGCTCCAAGTCGAAAGAGAGGAAGCCATCTTGACCGCATCGCCACTGGCCAAGCGTGATGCTGGGCACTTGATCCACCCGGTCACCTCGCCGCGTGAGATGACGACGGTCGGACCGCGGATCGTTGTAGAAGCGGACGGGTGGTGGCTCACTGACGACCAGGGACATCGCATCATTGACGGCTTTGCCGGTCTGTGGTGCGTGGCGGTCGGCCACGGCCGGCGCCGGATCATCCGTGCTATCGCCGAACAGCTCGAAACGCTGGACTACTTCACCATCTTCCACGGACAATCCCACCCGCGGGCCATTGAGCTGGCGGAGAAGATCGCTTCGCAGTTCCCGCCCGAGCTCGGTCTCAATCATGTGATGTTCGCGTCGGGAGGATCGGAGGCGAACGAGACCAACTTCAAGTTGGTGCGGATGTACTGGGCACTCAAAGGTGAAGAGCGGCGCAAGACCATCGTGGCCCGACACCACGGCTACCACGGCCTGACCATTGCCACCATGTCGGCCACCGGCATCATGCCGATGCACTGGAACTTCGGACCGGTGGCCGAGGGCTTCGCTCACATCCCCGCCCCCTACTGCTACCGCTGCGAGCTCGGCCTCACGTTCCCGGACTGCGGTCTCGCTTGCGCCAGGTCACTGGAGGAGTACGTCGAGCGGGAAGGTCCCGACAGCGTCGGTGCGTTCATCGCCGAGCCGGTCATCGGCGCCGGGGGCATTATCCCGCCCCCGCCTGGGTACTTCGAGGAGATCCGGCGCATCTGTGACCGCCACGACATCCTCTTCATTGCCGACGAGGTCGTCTGCGGTTTCGGCCGGACCGGCACGCTGTTCGGGTTTGAGCACTTCGGGGCATCACCGGACATTGTCACCCTGGCCAAAGGCCTGACGAGCGGCTACCAGCCGCTCGGGGCGTCGGTGGTGTCGGACACGGTCTGGGAGACCATCCGTGAGCGGCTCCCGGAACGGATGCCCCTCAGCCACGGCTTCACCTACATGGGTCACCCTGCCGGGTGCGCCGCCGCCCTGGCCAGTATGGCCATCATCGAGGAGGAAGGCCTGGTGGCAAATGCGGCCGACATCGGCCAGTACCTGCTCGACCGGTTGAAGGAGCTCGAGCGTTTCGAGACGGTCGGACAAGTGCGCGGCCTCGGCCTCATGGTCGGCATCGAGTTTGTGTCCGACGCCACCACAGGACGAGGCTTCGCCAACCCGCACCAGGCGTGCGAGTTGGTCGAGCACGAGGCGTGGGCCCGAGGGCTGTATTGCCGAGCCATGGGGCTCGAGGTCGTTGGCCTGGCACCGCCGCTCACGATCGACCGCTCGACGGCCGACCGCATGGTCGAGATCCTGGCTGAGTCGATCGAGGCGATGGAAGCCGCCGTCATGCCCCGTGAACGGGCCCGGGCGGCCAGGCCTACGCTGCGGGTCGCCGACGCCTCCGAGTTCTTCGGCGAGGTCCTGCCCGCGAAGGTCGACCGCAAGTCTGCCAAGGGGCTCGACCTTGTCGTCCAGTTCGTGCTGACAGGTGAGGGCGGCGGCATCTGGCTTCTCGAGGCGCGTGCCGGATCGGTGACGATTACCACGTGTACCGACCCGAGTCCCGACGCAGCGGCCACCGTGCGAGCCAGCGCAGCGGACTTCACCAGGATCGTGAACGGCGATCTGTCCGGGGCTGACGCCTTCATCTCCCAGCAACTCGCCGTCGACGGAGACCTGGATGCGGCTGCCAGCTTGATGGCCCTGGGCATCCTGTAGCGACAGGACGCGCGGGATGAGCCGGGGTGGTCAGCAAACGTCACAATGGTCGACCATGAACGCCCTGGCCAACGGTCCACGCGCCGTTCCACCCTCCGGCGGGCGGGCCCGATGACAGCCCGTGTCTTCACCGGCGGGCGCATTCTCGCGATGTCAGCGTCGGGGACGGCGACCGACGTCGTCGTCGTGGACGACGGCCGCATCGTGGCGGTCGGCGAGCGAGGCCTGGCCCGGAGCTTCCCGGACGCGATCGTTGAGGACCTCTCGGGACGGATCCTGTGCCCTGGCTTCATCGACGCCCATCACCACCTGTCTGTCAGCGCGCTGCAACCCCGCTGGGCGGATCTCACGGCGGCCACCAGTGCGGAGGAGATAGGCGTCGCGTTGGCCGAGCACGCAGTCCGTGAACCCGAAAGTGCCTGGATAAGAGGGTGGGGTTGGACCGATATGGGCACTGGTCTCGTCCCCCACCGTCGCGACCTCGACGCCCTTGGTCTGGACCGGCCGATCATCGTGGCTCATTACAGCCTCCACCAGGCCGTCGTCGACTCCCGCGGTCTCGACGATCTCGGCATCGGCCGGACGTCATCCGATCCGCCGGCCGGTGCCATCGGTCGTGACCCCGACGGGTTCCCCGACGGCCTACTCGTCGAGCGCGCCTGGAGCGAAGCCCACGCACGCTCGTTGGCTCCGTTCTCTGATCCCGATCGGTGGGCCGACCACATTGAGGTGGCGGCACGCCGCTTACTGCGTGATGGCATCACCGCCATTCATGACGCGGCCTGCGCGCCACCGGCCGAGGCGGCCTACCAGGCGCTCTCCGCCGCCGGCCGGCTCCCGATCTCGGTGGTCGTGATGCCCCATCCCACCGCTCTGCTCAGCGCTCTGGACACCACCCGGCTGTCAGGGCCTCCGACCGGCGAGGGAGATCACCATGTCCGGGTCGGCGCCATCAAGTTGTTCGCCGACGGCGGTGTACTGCCGGCAATCGACGCGCACCTCGGTGGAGAGCGATTGCGCGTGGGCACCCTGTTCCCCGATCTCACGGAGCAGGTCGAGCGTGTGGTGTCGCGGGACTTTCGTGTCGCGGTCCACGCCATTGGGAATGCCGGGCTCTCGGGGGCGCTCGATGCATTCGAGGCGACCGCTCGGCGGCACCCGGATGTCGATCACCGGTTCCGGGTCGAACACGCTTGTCTGGCCTCCCCCTCGCAGCTCGCCCGATTGGCCCGCTCAGGGGGAGTCGCCGTGGTCCAGCCCGGGTTCCTCCACCACCTCGGCCGAGCCGTCGAGGGGGTCACCTTCGACGACGCGGGCTGGTTGCCTTTCGCCGATATTCGCCGGTCCGGGGTCGTGATGGCCGCCTCGTCCGACGCACCGTGCACTTTCCACGAACCACTGCGAGCGGCCGGGAACGGAGCCAGCCGTCGCACGGGTTCGGGCGCGGTGCTGGACCTCGGACAGGCTGTCACCTACGAGGACTGGCTCTGGGCCTACACGGCGGGAGCGGCTTACGCAGGTGGCCAGGAAGCCGAGCGCGGCACCTTGCGGCCTGGCCTCCAGGCCGATCTTGTGGTTCTCGAAGGTGAGCTCGGTCCTGAGCAGCCTCCTCGTGTGGCAGAGACGTGGGTGGCCGGGGACCTCGTGTACCGGGCGGGGGCTGCCTCCGATTAAGGACAGTCTTCGGCCGGGGATCGGTGGGCGAGGGGTGACTCTTACGTTCGTCGGTCTGCGATGACCTCGGGGGCGGGTGGGCGAGAGGCATGAATGGTTGGTTGGTTGGTTGGTACCCGCATCCTGAAAGTGCCGTGTCATGGCGTCTCGGTCCGGTGGCGACCCGTGTCGTATCAACAGGGGCTGCGCGATTGCGGACGGTCGGCCGTGTCGACGAGCTTCTCAGCGTCTCACTGGACCCGGCAATCCCGCATGGTGGCCGTGCCCGCGTTGCGCCCGGAGATCGTGCCGATACCGGTGGGCCTGGCGAACTCCAAATTCAGGCTACGCGTTAGGCAGGTGGGATGCCCCGTACAGGCAGCCCGATGGCGCTCAGTTACGCACACAGCAACCGAGCTCGTACCGGGCAGTCCTCGACTCGACACAGCGGGGCAAAGGCGGCCGACTACGAACCCTCGGCGACTGCCTTAACTCGTTGGAGGGTGCGGAGCATGTCACGCCGATTGCGACGCTCCCGCAGGAACCCGCCGAGTGGGCGCCAGATCTTGGTGAAGACGTTGTCGCCGAGGTCGAATGACTCGGTGACGTCGGTACCTCCGTCGTCCGTGGCGCGAAACTCGTAGCGCCAGGTGTTCACCGGCCGGTCGCGCATGATGACAGCGAACTCGAAGATCTCACCGGGCACGCACTCGGTGATCTTGCATGTGGTCCAGTAAAGGACGAACCAGTTCTCGTTGCGCTTTACGTGACCCCGGTATCGCGCACCGACCGCCGGACCTGTGGCGCCGTCGATCCACTCGGCCCCGATCACCTCGGGGCTGTACTCGCCCATCTTCGTGATGTCGCTGACGAGCCCCCAGACCCTGTCCGGCGGCGCGTCGATGTGCAGAGTGACCGCAGCGCGCATACCAGCGGACCTTAGAGCGCCGATCGATGATTGTCAGACCCAAGCGGAATGTGCTGTGGACGGGGGCGAGCAGTGAGCTCCGTCGGTTACGCGAGCGCAAACGTCGACCCTGCGTGATCCTGAGCGCTTCGGACCGGCGGCGGCTCGCCCTACCCCGAACGGGACCCGGCAGGGATGATTGAACCGGGTGCCAGCATCCACTGCCGGGCGGCGATACCGATCGGCGTTTCAGAACTATGAATGTGGCGCCGTCCCACCGTGGGCGGTGGCATTCTTCCGCCACCGGTAGCCGGCGTTTGGCGACACCCCCAAAGTCCACTGCCCCGACGCCTGGGATTCAGACGTCAGAGGCCGGCGAGCGCATGGAAGGCCACAGCGGCAGCCGTTGCTACGTTCAGCGAGTCGACCCTGTCCACGATCGGGATGGGGACCACCACGTCGGACGCTGCCAGGGCCGTATCCGTCAGGCCCCGCCCCTCTGCGCCGAGGAGCAGGGCCACACCGACGGGGTGATCTGAGCCGGATATCCAGGCCTTCAGCTCGGCGAGACTGAGGGCAGGGACCCCGCTGTCGGCAGCCGGACGCGGTGCCAACGCGGCGACGACGAAGCCGGCGACCCGCACCTGGTGGAGCCCGGTCGGCCACGGCACCAACCGGGCGAACGGCATGTGGAGGACATGCCCAACGGACACCCGGATCGACCGGCGGTATAGCGGGTCGGCACACGTCGGGTCCAGGAGGACGCCTGCCACCCCGAAGGCGGCGGCGTTGCGGAACAGGGCCCCAATGTTCTCATGGTCGTTGAGGCCCTCGAGGACGGCGACTAGCGGAGGAGCTCCCTCTGGAGCGGATGTTCCAGCGGCGTCGGCCAGTAGCCGTCCTGGATCGGCGGGTGACGGGCGGTTCGCGACCGCTACCACACCCCGGTGCAGAGCGAAGCCGACCGTGTCGGCCACCATGGCACGAGACCCTACGAACACCGGCGCGCCCCCGGCCCGTGTGGCCGCCACCAAATCACTGGCCGCTGTCACCTGATGATCATCGACGAGTAGCGAACGCACCGTGTACTCGGACGTGAGAAGCCGGTCGACGGCGAGTCTCCCCTCGACCACGAAGACCGACTGGGCGGCGACCAGCCGGATCCGGCCAACCGGGTCGTTGAGGTCCCGGTAGAGGTCGAGTCGCGGGTCGTCGGGGTCGTCCACTCCGACGAGCGGGCCCGGGGTGACGACAGGAGGATCCTTGGGCGCGTCCAACACCCCGCCAGCCTCGCGTAACTCGCGTGGGGACGACGCGCTGAACTTTGGCAGTGGCATTGCCGAACCGATTTGGGCGTATGGGAGAAAGGCCGTTACGGGGCAGTTGATAACCATCGCTGACCCGGCGTTAGGGGCACCCAAGCACCGGATTCGGGAATGGGCATAGTGTCGCTAGTCCGAGAGTCCAAGATCGGCGAAGCAGCAATGTCTGTCCCGCCGTAGGGTTTCCCATGGGGATGTGCCTGGACGCCTCTCCGATGGCGAGCCACTCGGGATCACCGGCGATGAGCAATACAGACTGGCCCAGTCATAAACGAGCCGGTGAGAGACAGCGCATCACCGGCAGTTGCGCGTGGCGTTGGAAGCGACTTTGCACCCGGCCACCGTGCCGATATCGGACGGCCTGAGGTGCTTTGGACAGTCCGTCCGGGGGTGAAGAACGGGTCGGTGGCACCTCTGTTGCCCATACCAACACGGTGATCCCGGTCGGTCCGGCTCCGTGCACACTGGGCCACTTCGGGAGTCTCATGGACCCTTTCTAAACCTCGCACACCGAGATCATCGGTGCGTCGCGGCGCGCCTTGTCTGTCGCGCTCTCGAGATCTCCGAGCAGGTTGTAACTCACGCCTTCGATGCCAAGGGCCCGTGCGTCCTGTCGGCTTAGCCGCTCAACAAGCGACTTTGAGGCAAGTGTTCGTCCGCCCGTCGCACAGGCTTCGATGCGAGCCGCTTCGTTGACCTCGTCACCCATGGCGGTTACCTCTGAGCGAGCGATGGACTTGATGAGCCCGACATAGAGCGTGGAGCCCCAGTGGAGGCCGAACCGCAACACAAGATCGGCGGGATCGAGCCCACATCGTGTTGCGACCGCTGGCATCGCTGCCCGCAGCGTTCGAGCCGCCTCAACACAACATCGAGCCGCCTCCGATTCCCCTCCGAACGTCTCGACCAGAAAGAACGCTGTGACGCCGTCGCCGAGGTGACGCCCGACGACACCCCCAGCATCGACCACGCTCTGATCGGCGACTCGAACCAGGCGTCGGGCCAAAGAGAAGTACTCAGCGGTGGACAGCGTCCTCGAGAGCTTCGACGACGCTTCGAGATCGGCGAAGAGGATCGCCGCCGGCCGTCGGTCGGCGGTAACAACGTCCTGACTCCGAGCGAGGTGCCGCACATCGCCGACGGAGGCCACGGTCCCCACCAGCGACATGCCGGCTGCAGGCGTCGTGATCCGGACGTAGCCGATGACCTGGCCCTCGTCGTCTTTGATCGGCAGATGCGTGAGCCAGTTGCTCATGTCGATCCCCCAAGCCGCCGCCGACGACTGCTGGTACGACAGTGCCGGTTCTGGTGGTTTGTCGGGAAGCTCATCGATGAGGTCGGAGAGCTGCGGGTCGCACGCAGCCCGAAGGGCGTCTCGGTCGCCGCCGAAGATCGAGAGCACAATGCCGAAGACGAGTCGGAACACCTCACGGTTTTGTGACTCGTGGTCACTGGCACGGAAGATCGGCCACAGATCCATGACGTTGTAGGCGTCGGTACCGAAGTAGAACGCTCCGAGCGGAAAGGGTCCGAGCCCGGTGAGCCCGCTGACGGTTCGTCGGAAATCCTCAGTGGCGAAGATCATGCGGTACGACACATCGAACATGACCGCCCAGTGTCCTGCCCGATCGAGGGCGTCGGCATAGGCAGCGAGGATGGGATGGTCCGGAAGCGGCACCGGTTCGTTCTCGTAGATGTCCTAACGGTAGTCGATGGGACATTTTCGGCGGGACCGGAATGGGACCCGGACGGGCAGCACGTCCCACCGACTCGCCGGTTGGGTGCCCCTTTCTCGCCTGCCGTCAATTCCGAAGCACCGACGGGTTCAGATCTCACAGACCGAAATCGATGGTGCATCACGACGAGCCTTGTCGGTTGCGGGCGAGAGCGCGCCGAGCGTCGTGTAACTCACCCGATCGATCTCGAACGCAGCGGCGTCGGCTTTGCTCAGGCGCTCAATCAATTCCTTCGACGCCAACGTCCTGCCGCCGCTGGCGCATGCCTCGATCCTCGCCGCTTCATTGACCTCGTCACCCATTGCTGTGACTTCAGCGCGGGCGATGGACTTGAAGAGGCCGACGTAGAGAGTCGATCCCCAGTGGAGTCCGAATCTGAGGATCAGCTCGGCCGGGTCCAGCTGGCTCCGCTCGGCGATCCCCGCAGCAGCTTCTCGCAGTGAGCGACTGGCCTCGATGCAGGCCCGGGCGGCCGCCGACTCTGTGCCCAGCGTCTCAGCGAGGAAAAATGCCGTCACGCCGTCACCCAGGTGGCGTCCGACGATACCACCGGCCTGGACCACACTTTCGTCTGCCGCGCGGACGAGACGTCGGGCCAGATTGAAGTAGTCAGAAGTGGATAGTCGCCGAGACAAAGACGAGGACGCTTCGAGATCGGCGAAGAGGATCGCGGCGGGCTTCCGGTCTGATTCGGACAGCGCATAGATTCGGTCAAGGTGTCGGGTGTCGCCTCCTCCGGACAACATGTTCATGGCGGTCATGCCGGCATTGGGTTTGGAGATCGATACGAATCCGACCAGCCGTCCGTTGGAGTCTCGGATCGGCATCGACATAGTCCACTGCGAGTGATCGATGCCCCAAGCCGAGGACGAGCGGAGCTCAGAATGCGCCAGGAGGTCATCGTTCTCCGGGAGTTCATCGACCAGATCGACGAGAAACGGTGCAACCTTGGTTCGGAGCTCTTCGCGTCCCCGAGGGATCGACCTCACGATGTCGTTGAAGTGATGGCGAAACTGGTCGCGCCGCACTTCCTCCGTCGAACGACCGAGCGAACGGAATGGGGAACCCGGACGGTCACCCCAGTGGAACTCTCCTACGAAACTGTGGAGATACGGCAAGATCTGCAGGGCTTCGTCTGACACGAACACGAGACGCCACTCGGCATCGAACACATTGCCCCAGTGCACAGCATCGTTGAGGGCGCTTGCGCACTGCGCCAGCAAGGGATCATCCGGGAGGGGTTGGGGAGTGATCGGTTCGATGACGAGACCGCAATGCGTCGCAGACGACCCGGGGCCGCATATCCTCGAAGACCTTCGTGCTGCCAAGGGCCGTTCGGGGCACTTGCGAACGCAAGTCTATGGCACCGACAACTGGGAGATATCGTGCGACTCGTATATTTCCAGGGACTGGGCGGTATGTGCCGTGTGCGAGCGGTCTCGATCGGCCGGCAGTGGTGGAGCAGGCCAGCCTGTATTCGCGGGAGGCCGAACAGTCGGACGTGACGGTCGGCTGCACCTGCCACGACGACGGGGTGGCGACCCGGACGTTCCGAGGCGGTACACCGGCGTCGAGGGAGTCGAGGGCGGCGATCAAGGTGTTGCAGGCAGCCGCGATCCGGGGCTGCCGCTGTTCACGGCTGGTGGAGCGAGGCCCGTGGACATCACCCCCGCGAGTACCGTGCATCTTCCGGGACGCGCGTCCA
>Ga0307372_10002340_pt1 | contig 31557 bp, 31 predicted proteins | sample OX1MG_FD_202533 | JGI IMG/M metagenome (GOLD analysis project Ga0307372, IMG submission 202533) | Soil microbial communities from Risofladan, Vaasa, Finland - OX-1 | ecosystem: Environmental > Terrestrial > Soil > Coastal area > Acid sulfate soil | place: Finland: Risofladan, Vaasa | collected... | reverse complement strand
TCAACAGCGGGTTGAAGCCGTGCTTTGTTTGGATCATATGGAGGGGCTTCGAGGCGGGGCCCAAAAAATCCTTATGACGAAAGAGACGGTTCTACAGCCTCAAGAACGCGCTCATTCGCATCTACTGTTGATGGTAAGGGTAAGGACAGCATACGTCGCTGTCCCAGATGGTGCGGGCATTGCTGTATTGTAGAAGTTCGCACCTAGGTTTGTCACGCCGCTGAGAGAGCCACTCGTGTAAGTGCCCTTATAGTAGACGCCAAACTCCCAATTGTTCCCTGCCGTGAGAGCGTGAGCCGGGGCAATCCCCAACGAGAGTATGAAGAATAGTATGGCTCCTATCGAAATTCCCTTGACCAGGGAGGTAGTCAAACCTTCTCGGTTCTTGAATCTACTGAGCATCGAGATTCACCGGGAATGAATCGCTGTAAATCTGCTGGCTTCCGTCACTCTCGTATGAGGCGAAAATGTTGATCGAGAAGAAGTAACTGCCCGATTTGTAGGGATTCGGAACCAACGCTCGGAAGTGCATTGTCGCCTCACCGCTCGGAATGGTGACTATTGCTGCCGTAGCCTGTACTGGATGCAAGTTGTCATACACGATAATTGTTTGAGTGCCGAAAGTGGCTGTGAAGGTAGTTCCATCTGGAACGGTAGAAGTTCCATTATTGTTGACATCCACAATCATGGTAAGCCTAAGTGGCGTTGCTGCGTTCAAGGTCAATGTAATGTCAGCCAGCGAACCTGAGCCTGCGGCAGACGAAGTCACGACTGCGCATGCTGTCTTAGCTCCGACGAAAACAAAGGGAGGCGTACCTACCTGACCAAGTTTCTGAACTGGTGGAAGTGGGGCAGCGCAGGTTGGGGTTGCCGGAGGCGCAGCAAGATTAGCAGAGGTTGTAACAGCCTGTCCTGGAGTTTCAAGTCTCGAGCTATTGTTTCCTCCAGTTGTTAAAAGAACAAGGGCTGACGTTAGCGCAACTACGGTTAGAACAGCCGCACTGAGCGCCACTGACCAACTACCGACTCTTACACGGGATTCAAGACGCATGGCAATACCTCCCTATTTGCCAATCTCTGGACCCGGCCCCTAATATATCATGTAGAATCTATGGTCCGGGATTATTCTTCTATCGGATTCTACTGTCATTGGAAGTCTGTTCGATTGTCTTCTTTTCCAGACGGATTTATCCCCATTTCTTTATACTGCTTAATCCAGCGTTTTCCCTCATTCGTGATTGAGTATCTCAAGAATTTCGCGGAACTAACAATTTTAATAAGACGAAGTGAATCCATATCCTCGAGATGATGCTTCGCTGATTTGTGGTTCAGCCTAGTCGAGGTGACTATCCCGTTGAGGGTCTCGTCGCCATTGACTAATAAGTCCAGAATTGCCGCCCAAATGTCGAACCGTGTACGTCGGTGGCGATCTTTCTCGCGGTGCGTCAATCGATTTCCTTTCCGAATTCATGGACCCCAAGCATAATCTTAAGGCATTTGGTATACTGGCTGGCACAGTCGAGTCTCCCCTCGTGTAAAAAGGGTAGCGGGCATTCGCATTTGGACAGTCTTCCGCTAAGGAATCGGTGTTGTTCGTTCAGTTTCCTGAACTCAGACGCACCCTCGCTCAAGGGTAGAGCTCGGAACAAGCTCATCCCACGAAAAATGGCTCAATTCTTCCCCCTTTTTCTCCCCCTCCGCGCGAGTCCATAGCAAGCAACACCCCCGCGAATCGAGCGAAGCGAGGATGAGCGGCCCCGCCTCGAAGCGGGGTGAAGGCGAAGTCCGAGCGGAGGAGCAAAGAGGGGGAGGGAGCGAATGAAAGTGAGCGGAAGGCCGTGAGGAGCGAAGCGGCGGACATGGCGAGAGTAACGTTCAGCAGTATCCAGACAACCCAAACGATTGACTCATGTAAGTGGTTCCGCTGCCGCTGAAGCACCCGTAGTCCATATTCGAGTTCTCGCCAGTCGAGATGGTTGTTGGCGGCGACCAACTGTATAAGTCGACGTTCGAGGCGTAATCGATGGTTCCGGCGCCGGCGGTGAAGCTAGCTGTCTCTGTGGCAACCCCGCACCAGCAGACATTTGACCGCAACCAGTACCAGTCACCGCTATTCTCAGGATAGGCACTGACGTAGTAGGAACCTCCACCGCTTGTCCCGCCGATGACTGTAAAGTCTACCTCATTGACGTATCCCGAACTGTCTGTATCCTCCTGAATCGCCCAGCTGGCTGACCCCGAAGAATCTGTAGTGAAAAGATCCGCCACTGTCGTACAGTTGCCACTATTGGAGAACCATGAGAAGTCGAGCCCCTTAGTGCTAGTGTCATACACCTGGTAGCTAAGCCATGTGCAGGACGAACTCTTATCACCGTTTATGCCTGTTTGGAACCATTCGGCGTGTCCATTGGAATTCTTTGTCTGATAATTCTCCGAAGTCACCAAGTCTGGATTATATTGAAAGCTTACCTCACCATCAGTTGAGGTATATGAAATGGTGGTCGATATTCCCGTGGATATCCTAACATCTCCGCTGTTCGGAGTGCAAGAGTTCGAACTGTTACAATCAATCTCTCCATTGTCGTTCCCTACCCAACTGGTGGCATAGACTCTTACGACAAAGCTTGAGGAAATAAGTAGCAACCCAATCATCGATGCGGTCGCTAAGGTTAGGCTACTCCGCATTAGAGTTGCCTCCAATGCACAGCGGTAGGGGCGCAGAGGTAGAGCCTGATGAATTTGCCGATAACAAGCTAGCCGGGAGAGTTGCTGGGGTCGGAGTTGTACTGTTCGTCTCATATGAAGGCGTGCCAGACGTCGCTGTTTGCACCCAGATTGGCGACGTAGTATACGCCGTGAGAGTTAACGTTGTGCCGGCGGGGAGGGAGTTGCTGAGAGGGATAATGGAGACTTCGAAAAACTCGAGAGAGTGGCTGAAATTTGCAATCGTGCCTCCGGGAACATCGAGCTGACTTCCAATCACTGATGCGGGATGAGCGTCTGTGTGGCTGATCTCGAGTGACCGGCTGGAAGCGAGGATTCCGTTGATGTAAAGACCTAGGTGAATAGTCGTATTGCCTCCTTTGTCATATGGGAATACGTTGATTCCCACTCCCACAAAGCCGTTCAGGCTATGAGTCGTATTGAAAGATGTCGAGATCAACACATTTGCGGGCATCCGCCAACCGGCAAAATTGCTAGCATTGTTTCCGAAGAAATATTGAGACTGGCCATTGTCAAAACCCAAGTGGCCTGCTTGTGGTTGTGCCTGCGCGGCCATGAAGTATGATAGTCCAAATAGCGCAAATCCACCTCCCACTACAACCGTGACGAACAAGCCTCGATACATTTTAGGTACTGGTTTCGCTCTCAATCTACTCACCTTTGGCAATTCTCTGTCGGTGAGGAATTGGCCTTGCAGATTGACGGCGAAGTTACGGCGGTTTCCAAGGACTTGTCTCCAGAACCAGGCTTCGTCATCTTGAACCCCTCATAGAAAACAGAGGATTGAAAATAGAAGAAGTTCTCCCAGTGTTTTCTGGGAAAAGTTAATTAGTAACGAGCCGAATTTCTTATGACAATGTGAGAAGGCAAGCCGCGGCTGTTCTTGCTCTTCTCGTTTTCGCGTGTCTTGAAACTGTCCTCGCGGCTGACTACAGTGTCTTTGTCATAACCGGCAGAAGCCTCGCAAGCTCGACCTTAGGACTTCAGAGATTGGGACTTCAGACCTCAGGAACTTCAGATATAGTCCAAGCCGTATTTTGGAAAAACTCCTATTCCCTGGCTGCAGTGAGCTGGGCGGTCCTCGGCATTAGTTTCTTCAGGCAAGGCATCAGTCGAAGATGGAGAAGCTTGGGCTTTGACCGGAATGTCTTCCAGCTGATGGTCACGATGAGAGGTGCTCAGTCGAGATTGGCACTTCTCAACTATCTGAGCGAACCAAAGCACAAGACGGAGTTATCGAAGTTGTCAGGCCTGGACTGGAAGGAGGTGGATAGGGAACTAAACCTTCTCCTGCGTTTCGGTTTGATATCGCTTCACGCCCAATCAGGATCAGTAAAGATATACAGGTTGAGTGAACAAGGCAAGCTTCTCCTGAAACTAATTCTAGAACTCAAGCAGAAGACACCGATGAGCGTCGCGTTGAGGTCATCCACAGACAGCGAGAGCGAACCGCCGATGCGCTGATTCTTCGGTTTATCATGGTCTTTGGTTATCTCTTGCCCAAGAGTTATTGCAGATGGATCTGCGCACTGATTTGGCTCTCAATGGCTATCCAAATTTCAGCAAAGCACAACCGTGTGCGCGTTTATCATTCACAGAGGCAAATATAATTTGAAGAGCTGAAGGTTGGCGGATAAATCGGTTTGGATTCCAACTCTCTCACGATAGGGGATGATTGCGATACGATCTTGAGCGGTTTTCATGAACATGCGAGGGAGTTATGGCAAGCCAGGGACTTTGGAGTTTACCAAGAGTCTCGAAGGAAAGTCAGAGACACACTCGATGAACTGCACCAGAGATGCCCAGGCGAATGGACACAGTCGAACTTCGATGGACTGGTAGAGGATGTTAAGGAACGGTATGAGGCGGGTTCTTACTTTAAGAGAATGCACGCTGACGCAGAAGAAGCTAACCTAAACTTCCAAAAGCTCACGGAATAATTGGAAAATGCAGGCTTCGACCTTCAGCTCAAAGGCAACAAGTGGGAAGACCTCGTCAAGGCAAACCCGCTGACCAAGACCAACAGTGGAACCTGATGAGAAGAGTCGTTGAGGTATTTTGTGACGGTGGGATAGGCAAGGGCGTGATTGATGACGCCTTGACTGCCCGCTCTCTGGACTTCGTGGGCGCACAGCGGTAGTCATACCTGAGTTGAATTACGGCGCAGTGGAACGCTTCTACGATTCGCTGACCGTGCCCAACGGACACGAGAACAGCGAATATCAGAGGTCGTGGCCATCAGGCACGCCGACGACGCTTGCAGAAGGAAGGAGTTACAGGACGGCTTCGTGATCTATTCGGATAATATTGGAGCCGTCGAACACAACGGCCTTCCCTATGTCCAGCATATTCCGAGGGATAAGTTTCACTTCGCTGACGAATATCTTTACAGGGTCTGGAATCGTTAAGGAAAGAGTTTGCTGGAGTGCCAGCTTCCCGCACGTCACGGGAGCGGCAGAATATATCTCCAGTAACTGTCCGTACCAGTGAAGATTGCTTCGCACAGGGAGGCAATTCGATGGCCTAGGGATCTTGGCTGCGAGCATTAAGGACTCGGGCGAGTTGGGGCGGACCCGAGTTGCAGACTCCTCGGCTCCTAGTCAGTCTGTGAGACCGGTTTTGGACATTCCGATCTTCACGAACGCGACCAGAGCACCCGCGACCGTCTTACCTGATCTGGTTCAGACACGGGCACTCATGTTCGGGTGCTGAAAATCAGCTGGTCGCAAGGGCAAATTACGGTGCGGGAATCCTTCAAGGTCGAACACATGAAACCAGCGGGGCTCGAACGATCGACCTGAGGCATGTGAATCCGAAAAAGTGTCAAGGACTGTTGACCAATCCCACCGGACTTGAACCCTAGACCTCTTGGCGATACTCAGGGTGGCATTTTTATGCTACATCGGGTTCATGATAGCACAATGGAATCCAGTCCGTCGGAAGAAACCAGGTTCCGAACCCCCCGGGGTTCGAATCCCGTCGGGCCCGCCTCCGCTCGAGTCCGAATCCCTTCGTTGCTCTTCGACTGCGGTTCGGTAGGCTTGGGCATACGGAACGGCATGCGTGCCTCGAATATAAGCGCCAACCCCTAGGCGTTGCAAGCATCTGAAACGATGAATTCTATCTACCGAAGTATATTTGGCGGTTGAACCACCAATTTCTGTGACATATCAGCACCACTGCGGCTTTCGGCTACTCGTCGGACAAAGGCTGCATCACCAAATGCTTTCGGATATTGAAACGAGAACCGCTTTCTCGGGAACGCATAATTCAATGCAATGGTTCAGAAGCCAAATGTCTTGATTAGATAGAGCGTCAGGATGACCTGCACTGACGCCAGGACGAATGTCTTCAGGGTTCTGGATGCATCCATGGCTCTTATGCTCTTCACCAAGTCTAGTACCGTAGCAATTGAGAACGACCCGGTGAGCAAGACGGCAAGGGCAGGAGAAAGAATCGCAAACGCTGTTACCATGAAGGCCTCGAGTACGGTATAGATCATGAACGAGTAAATGGTCACCGTGACCGTATCGACGACCTCGCCGACGAAATCCATTCTTGGGATGGAATCGGCATCCCAGATTGATTTAAGGGAATCTCTTGAAAGCTATGCTGAAGCTTCTTTTGCTCGCCGAATCTGCTCTTTATTTCGTCGCGTGAGCGCATCCCCTGCCGCCCTTACCGCCTTTATCCCGATAACTAGAATCTCTTCCCGCTCCTTTAACCCGAGGTCTGTCGGACTGAAACTATGGGCGGAAAGCGGACTATCTAGATAGTGGTGGACAATCTTATTTCTGGCCTCTCTGAATTTGTCGATTGCCTTCCATTCTGCTTTGGTGAGATAGCCGGTCTTCTTCAGAAAGCCGAGCTTCTTGACGAATGGAGCCTCCAGCAAGAAGTCCTCTCGCGGTATAATACCTTCAATGGCCTCCGAATCATCTGCAAAATCGGCAATATCAGGAATATTGAACTCGTCTCGCACTGCAACATCAACCGTAAGTTCGATGAACCCCCAACAAGTCAGAAAGGCCTGTTCATGCTTGCCCTCCTTGCCCCATTTTCGGGCCTGAAGCGCGAGTCCACTTTCTGATTCGCCCATATCTGGGACCGAAACAACTTGAATATATTAGTCCGGGTTTCCATCCTCTAGACCAGCTTGCCAAAGCCTGACTTCGCAGACAAGCTATTCCAAGAGTCCCATAAGGGAATCCCTGAAGATACCTTCCTCGCATATCTGGATATGTTGACCGAACGTGGATATCTTCAACGAGACCCTGAACACGTCATCCTTACCACCAAATTCAAGGAATTGATGTCCCGAGCCGGAGAACATTTCATCGAATGGTGGGATGAAATCCCTGAAGACGACGACCCCAGAGAACTTGTTGCGCTGGAGTGTTCAAGGATGATTCTTGGGATTCGGAGGAAGAAAGTCGAAGGCCCCAAGCGGTTGAAAGAATGGGGAACGTTGACGGGCGTTCTTCTCCGTTTAATCATACTCCATATCCCAAATGAGCATGTCAAAGAGATGCGCGGAATGCTGAACCATGATATCAAGTTGCGTAAAACCGTTGGCGCATACGACCGCAAATCCCATCCTGAGCCGACGAAAGAGAAGCCAGACAGCATTTAGGCATATGTCATGGGAATTGGCGGTTCTACCACTATATGGCGAAGTTTAGGTAGCAGTTAACTTCTACCTATCGCCTCCGAATCGCCTGTTTCCATGGAGGTGGAACTCTCGGGCGGCACTCTCCTCCAGCCGAAAGTTGCGCAGGTTACATCCCCAACCAATGTAGGAGTGCGGTCGCCAGGACTACAGCTCTACATGTAGAGCAGAAAGATTCTGGATTTCGACCTCAAGGTACAAAAGAAGGTCTTGCGAAACCCGAAGTGGAAGTCTTGCCAAGCGTGGCGGGCCGAGTCTTGCGAGGGTCAAAGCGTAAAGTGGTCATCGAGCCTGACAAGAGGAAGTGGCACCCCTCTCCGATTCTAGGGCAATTGGTTTTGGTCACCACGACAAACGAGGATGGGACTTCGAATGTGGCGCCCAAGAACTGGATATCTTACATGGCCTTCGGCCCTTCGCTGATCGCCCTAGGCTGCAACAGGAACCACTGGACAGCGAAGAACATCCTTCGGTCAGGGGAGTTCGTGATAAACGTCCCGGGGGCAGACCTGGTAGATACAATCTGGGAAGCTGGCTACTTGGACCATCCGAGACCTGTCGAATCCACGGGTCTGACTCCAATCCCTTCCCTCAAAGTGAGACCACCGAGGATAGAAGAATGCAGAGCTCACCTAGAATGCGTTCTTGACAAGCACTTCGCTTATGGAAACGAGGTCATCGTATTCGGCCAGATAGTTGCCACCTCCATCGACCGCGAGGCGCTCGAGGCAAGAGACCCCTACGAGTATCTCAAGATGCTCGTCTTCCTAGAAGATGGAACATATGGCACCATCCAGAGAGCGGAGAAGCTGAAGGAGAAGACTCGCCGTCGACTGAAGGAACTATCCTTGGGGAAGAAGAGGTCGCTCGCGAAGGACGAACGCTTGAGCTCTTCGGTATTATGATGTCATACTGGCTCGGAAGTTTGCCTGTGTAAAAGTGTGCGGTCGCCGGGACTCCCGACCACACAACGAGCCGACATCAATCTTAAAGTCTAGGTGACGGTAGCCGAGTACAGGCTCACCTAGATGGAGAGAGAAAGGTTGAGGATTGGCTCCGTAGTCATTGATTGCGACAATTTCGACCGAATGATGAACTTCTGGCAAGAAGCCCTTCATTATGTTCCAAAGAGACCCCCCAAAAACGGATGGGTCATCCTGAAGGACCCGGATGGGCGAGGTCCCAACCTTTCACTGAACCTCACGTCAGAGGGACACTTGGAGCAGTATCGACTTCATTTGGATCTCTATACCGAGGACCAGGAGGGCGAGGTGAAGCGGCTAATCCGCCTGGGGGCGACCCTGAAGAGGTCCCCTGAGAAGGGAGAGGATTTCATCACGCTTGCTGATCCGGACGGCAACCTGTTCGACGTCATAGACGCGAAACGATGATTTCGACTATCGTGAGTGAAGGTATCTCGTTGAGAGAACACAAGACACGAGTTCTGCGGTCCAGTTGCGCTGAGGAGTGGAACCTATATGACGGTGAGCCCCACGGAGCTCGTTCCGTCCCTTCGCACTCTCCGAAGTTGAGGAGCTTGCTTGGAATGATAAGGCGAGCCAGGGAGCAACGAGAAGACTGTCCTGATAGCTCCTGCACAGGTTTAGACCTAGGCCTTGACGGACTTCGTTTAAGTCCTGTATACAGTTTGCTCCAGGGTAGAAAGTGTGCGGCCGCCGGGAATTCAACCCGGGTTCTCTGTCAGAAATGTGTCACAGAATAGCGTGAATTGAGCTTCATTAACTAATCAGGCTGCAGCCTGGGCTAGAATGAGTCGGAAGGAATCCGAACTTGCCACGACTCGATTAGTAGAAGTCGACTTCCACAAGTCGGCTCAAACGTCGAAGTAGATGTGGCAATACCGCTGCTATATTTATCGAACCGCTTTAGGAAACAAGCGAATCTCGAGCCCATCATAAGCTGAATCTCTCGAACTCTTGAGGAGTCATTCTAAACCCATGAAGAGGTCATAGTAATTCCGTGGACCGAACTCAGCCTGCCTTTTCGACCCGCTTCAGCACCTGGAGGGCGGTGAGCGTGATCCACTGACTCGGTTCTCCCTCTCGCTCCAGTGCGAAGCGTCTCACCCTCTTGGCCGGGCCGTGACTAGGTTCCGTTTCTTGGTCGGGGTGGCACCGGTCTAGAATCCAGGTTCCGTCGACTCGTCGCTTATCGTGAAGAATCTTTAGAGCGGGCTGGAGACGATGATCCCCGGCATATCCAAGTCTGGAAAGAATGTCGAGACCTACCAAGACATCGTAGAAATAATGTGTCGGGTAATGAAACCTGAACCAAGGAGCGTACCGCGGCCCCTCCTCGAACAGTTTTCGCTCAAGATAAAATTCAGCTCCCCTGGAGATTGCCCTCTCCATCCCAGCGCTCCGATTCGCCTTCGGAATCACCGCGAATGCCGCCAGCGTCTCCCAGCAGTCAAGGGTTCCGGGTTCGCCAGCGGCACAGTTCCAGCCCCCGTCCTCCCGCTGGTCCTCGATCATCCAGTCGTAGAGCTTGCGAACCCGACGATCGTCGCCATATCCGAACCGTGCGAGCATGCGAGCAACGTTCCCCACGATGCAGACTTCCTCCGTGAATAGGTTCACCTCCGAGCTGAGCTGCAGTTTGTACTTGAAGATGGAGTCGGCGAGCCTTCTAATCCGCGGGTCGGCTGATGTGAGGCCCAGATCCGAGAGGACGATTCCCTTCCAAATCGACGAGTCGTACACGGGGAAGCGTAGGAAGCGAACCCACTCCCTGACGTTCCTTGGTTCATGGGCTTCCCAGTATCCCTGGGGCTTCTGAGTGGCCAGTAGGTCATGGGCCCACCCCTTCCGTGGGATTTGCAAACGGGCTTTCCTGACCTCGGGGTCGTCCTCGCTGCGCTCGAGGAGTTCGGTGAGCGCGTAGTAACGGACCGATGGCTGGTCGCTTTCAAGGAGGAAGCCAAGACCATCCCCGAGCGAGGATCGGACCTTGTTGTTCATGAAAGACTTCTCGATCATCAGCCGCCCTAGACCCCACTACCGTGCTATAAGGGAGCACGCGGCGTCACAGGGCGTCACAGGGCTCAATATCCCGGCGACCCTTGAGTTCTACCTGTCCAACGACATCTGACTAGATGTCGAAGTAGAGGTGGAAGATAACTTCTACCTATCATGGAAAAGAAGCGGATTTCTGGTGCCGACCTCCGGCTGGGGGTGATTCATCCCCAAGCCCGATTGGGTTGAAACTCACCGCATGCTCCACCAATCAGGATAGGCGTAGCCTAGCCTTGTGTGCGTCTTTGCGAACCTTCCTGCTCGCTCGACACTAGTGTCCTTCCAGATTAGCCTGTGATAGAATACGGCTGTATAGACCACCGCGTCTGCCCAGTAGACGTCAATCTTTGGGGCGCAGAAGAACCTCGCACCCTTCCCAATCATGGCTTTGGCCATGTCTAGATACGAGTTAGAACACGCATTCGCGAACACGAGTTCCGCGGTGATCTTCCCATTCATCTTGGAGACATCACTCGCATAAAGCGGCCACCCGCCGACCACGATGCAAGTCTCTGTCCTTCCAGTTTTAGGTCTCCAGAGCCTTTTCCCGTGGCTCGCAATGTGGATGATTGTAGGCCAGTCAGAGACCAAGTTTTCCCTGAGTTCCTGGCTGTTGCTCACCTTTTCTACCTGATGTCTCACCCTCTTAGGATATCTGAGTTCAATCGACTCCATTAGCTCTGCCAGAAAGGCTCCTTCATCGGGATCGGATTTTTGAGTGCAATTAAGAATCAGAATCCGGTGGTTATGCAACTACGACACAGTAGGGGCTAGAGAGATTAGGATGACTAATATTCGTGACGGAGGCCTGACTATTGAAACGAGAAGAATGTGCGATGGAACAAGAACGATTCCTTGCTGTGGTGGATGCGTCGATCAAGCTGGTCTACTCTAAGGACAGTAAACTCTTCGAAGTCGAGGTCGGCGAAAGGGCGATTGCACACAGGCTGGCAATCTATTTGGAGGAATCGTGCGTCTTCGACGACTACAGCGTCGATTGCGAGTACAATAGGTATGGCGTTGAAGGGATGGTCAAAAGACTACCGGGAATTGAGCGATGCAGGAGGACCAATGAGCCCAAGGATTGGATAACACCCGACATTGTTATTCACAGAAGGCAATCGGAGGAAAGGGACAATCTGGCGGTCTTTGAAATCAAGTCGTTTGGATCGCTCGATGCATGCGACAAGTTGAAGCTGAAGGGGATGACCAAGAGGACCGGCGCGTTCAGGTATGATTTTGGGATTGGAATTGAATTCCGCAGAGAATACTACAACTGGTTCCTCGTTGTGAATGGTGTCAAGCGAAAAGGGTTAGGCCGAGTTGACATCGAACAAGGAGAAAGATCCTCAATCACTAGGGTATGACTTTCGCTCTGAGCTTGGCGCCAAGAGCGCGTCTCAAGTCATCCATTCACTTTTCTGCGAAACCCGCGTGGCGAATCAGGGGCTATCTGAGATCCAGTAGAACATTATTTAGAACGCCGCAGGCGTTCAGAGCGTGATGCGCGTCCTCCTCGACACCAACATCTTCATCATAAGAGAGGCGGGGAGGCCGTTGCCAGAGAATCTTGTCGAGCTACTGCGGGTGCTTGACCGGCTTGGCTTCAAGATTCTAATTCACCCGAAATCGCTCGAAGATTTGACCCGGGACGAGGAATCAAGCCGCCGCGAAACTCACCTGTCCAAAGTGCGACTGTACTCCACCTTGGAGGTTCCACCGGACCCCGGCAAAGACTCGGAATTTCTCAGGCTTGTTGGAGCCAAACCCAACCCAAACGACATGGTAGACAACTGGATTTTGTACGCGGTCTCTAGGAACGCAGTTCACTACCTGATTACCGAAGACAGAGACATCCTCAGGAAGGCTGAAAAAATCGGCCTCCGACAGAGAGTACTCTCAATAGACGATGCTTTGAAACTCCTTCCTGATAATGAGTTAGGCGAGGGCCGGAGCCTGTATCCACCAGCAATTGCCAAAGTCCCGGTCTACGCTCTGAACCTGAAGGATCCCTTCTTCAATCCGCTAAGGAAAGACTACGCTCCATTTGACGATTGGTTCAACAGGATAGCCAGGGAGGGCAGGGATTGTTACGTGTATTTCGAGGAAGGAGGGACGATTGGAGCTCTTCTGATTCTGAAACCAGAGAACGAGGCAGTCAAGGATTCCGAGCCACCACTTCCTCCAAGACGCAGGATGAAAATCTGCACTCTGCAAGTCTCTCACCAGGGAAGCAAGATTGGGGAACTTTTCGTGAAACTGGCCGTTCATGAGGCGATCGCAGCGGATTGCGAGGAGGTCTATCTGACACACTTTCTCAAATCGTCGAGCGATGAGCTGGTCGAACTTATCACCGAATATGGGTTCACCAAATCAGCAGTCCTTAGGTCCACAAACGAGCCCGTCTTCTTGAAAGAACTGCATTCATCAGTTCCACCGGGCTCGACTTCCCCTCTTGAAATCGCGAGCAGATACTACCCCACATTCTACGATGGTGAAGGCGTCAAGAAGTTCCTGATTCCCATCCTCCCAGAATTCCACCAGAAGCTGTTCGTCGATTACGAGGGTAGGCAGACAACACTACCGGAATACGCGGGAAAGTTCATCATCGAAGGAAACACCATCAAGAAGGCCTACCTGTGCAACTCGAGGAACAAGTCGATATCCAGAGGCGACGTCCTTCTCTTCTACAGATCCAAGGATGTGAAGGCAATCACTTCGATTGGAACCGTGGAGGAGGTCCATCGCAACATACGAAGTCTGGACCGCGCAGTAAGTCTTGTAGAGAGGAGAACAGTCTACACGAACGAGGAGATCAAGCAGATGCTGCGAAAGCCGACAATGATCATTCTATTCAAGTGGCACTTTCACCTTTCCAATCCGATAGGTCAACGCGAGTTGAGTTCGCTTGATATTTCCCCGCCTCAGACAATCACCCGAGTATCCCACAGGAACTATACGAGAATGAAAATCATGGGCGTTGTCAATGAACGTTTTACTGTCCATTAAGCCTCGCTACGCGAACGAGATACTGGCGGGCCGAAAGAAGTATGAATTCCGCAAGTCGAGACCACGCTTAGCCAAACGGAACCAGAAGGCGTACGTATACGCGACTGCCCCAATGAGTCGGATTGTGGCTGCGTTCACGATCAATGACATTGTCCAGGACAGCCCTAGCCGCTTGTGGAACGATTTTGGCGATAACGCAGGAATCGACAAGAAGTCCTTCTTCGAGTATTACGGGAAGAGGAAGGTCGGGGTTGCCATAGAGATTACCGACCTAGAAGTGTTCGAAACCCCCCTCAACCCCAAGCGCCTCATCAAGGGCTTCACCGCTCCACAGTCCTTCACGTACTTGAGGCGGACACTGCGGCACCGTTAGGTGTCTACATCTCATAGAGCCTCCTTGACTTTAGGTACTCAGCCTCGCCGATTCCTTGTGATTCGGATCTAATCACTTCGATGAGCGGAGACTTTAGGCTTGATATATCGAGCAGACGAACCTCTCTTGCTTGCCGTCGAGCGCGCGAAGAAGGACCATAGAATTCGGGGTTGTTCAACTGATGCCGTTCGGAACAGTGCGAATTCTCGACTCTGTGCTGAACCTAGACTCGTTCGAGAAATACACGCATGACACGGCTAGAGAGCCGTTGCAGGACGACCTGTCACTCGGCTATTCTTTCCTGGTGACCCTGGTCTTGGAACGCCTCATTGATGCTGTGCTATTGGACCCTTCGATGTTCGGACTCAGGTGGAACGAGCTTGTCAACAGGTCGCACCAGAGAGATGTACCGTTCAGCCAATTCCCCGACAAGTCAAATCTGGGCAGGGCTGTTAGGAGTCTCACCACTCAATATCGGGAGTTCTTGTCCGTCAGGACTCTTGCCGAGTTGAAAGAGAAGGCCAATCGATTGCGCAGAGGCCTTCTACGTCCGCTCCTCCAGTGGAGTGAGAGAATTGAATTCTTTCAAGCGCAAGATGGCGCTAAGTTAGACACTCCGCAGGTTCGCGATGAACTCGCAATGATGTTCCTGCTCAACTTCGTCCAAGACATTCCATACGTCGTTGCAGCGCACAACAACACCTTTCAACGAGGTAGGTGGTTCGAGCCGCAATTCCAACCTCAACCGCTACCAACTGAGCTTCTCTCTCAGAGGTTCTTTGACGGCTTCAAGTTTGGAGCTTCGTACCTTTGGCACTCTATCTTGGGCGAAAAAGCCGAAGAACTCTTTACGCGCAGGATACTTTCCGCGAAAGACTGGGAGCAGTATTACTTCGTACATCCAGTCATAAGGAGGGTATTGACCGACGAGGTGTACGAGCGCATAGAGAAGATTGGTTCAATCGGGAAACGTTCCCGCCCAGCCTTCCAGGGATTGAAGAGGGAATCCGCATCCAACGTCGAGAAGGATTACCTCGATCGTCTCGACGAGATTTTCCGTATGTATGACGTTCGACTCGTGGGGGAGACGTTCACGGCCAGGATTGGGTCTAGCTTCTTGGCCTCCTTGATAGGCGCCATGACGTACCACCGAGGCAAGCTGAGAGTGCTCAGATTCGTCCATCCCGAGGCTCCAGGTCTGAACAAGTACAGCTATGCGATTTTCAGTTGGGTGCCAATTGCAATTGGAGACCAGTCAGAGTGGTTGCTCTTCTTCAATTTCTGCGACGACCATTCACCCAGAGGACTCTCCGCATTCGAACCAATCGAGTCCTTCCTTCGAAGGCATCAAGCGAGGCTTCAGGTCTTGACTTTCAGATTCACCTCGCTTCAGCTACTCAACTACGCCATGACCCGACCTGACTCGAAGAGCCTGATGTCCCCATTGGTGAAGGAGCACAACAATTTGGGGTCAGTAGCCGGACTGAGGCGGATTCTCGCTGCCGACCGCCTGGAAAAGGGGTTCGCACGAGGAATCATACTTGAGCTTCTGATGATGTTGGTAGTCACGAAGCTTGGGTATGAAGCGAGGTGGAGAGTAGAGACCTTTGGTAGGGAGATTGACGTATTGGGCCTGAAGGTCTCGAGTTCGGGCCAATCAGAACTTTTGATTGTCGAGTGTTCGACCCAATACTTACCGACCGACCTGGAGGAACTTCGTCAGAAGTTAGTGCTGTCAAGATCGAACACAGAAAAGCTCCTGGAACGGTTTGGCGTGAAAGACTCTAAACCGCCGAAGATCAAAGGGTGGTTGATCACGACTGACAGGAACTATCCCAGTGGGGCTGCGGAATCCGAACAGATTTCGGTCATAAGCTGGGAGTCTTTGAAAAACCAGCTCAAGAAGCACGGCATCGGCTTGCCGGCTGGCTTGGAGGAGCACCTCATGAGAGAGGAATTCCCCCCAAGGTATATTCTGGACCCGGATAGTGTCATCTCGGGTGCGACCCCACCTCCTTCGGAGGACGGAAGTCCACCGAAAGGGAGAATCATAATGCACGATGGGCTCTTACTGCCAAAGAACTGGCCGGATATTTTAGATGGAAATGCAAGATACTCGAAGACGAATGACCATGGACGTATCAAGCCAACCAAGCCTTGAGTTATCAACTTCTGGGGAGTATACGCCCTCGTTTCGTGGTTTGCTCAAACAGCGAAGAAGCGGTAGAAGTTAACTTCTACCTATCATGCGGGCACAGATGGCTTCGGACTTAACTGATACTCAATTCAGGCTTCTCATCAAGGAATTGATAGCTGCGGACAAGTCCAATCTGCGTTGTTCCAAGAAACCATTGTAATTCTCCGGCTTCCACAAATCCTTGTCTTCAGGGATGAAGTGGGCCAGCCTCATCTCTGATGTGGTCTCGTTTTCGAGGTACTGCCAAGGTGATTGGCTCCCGATTGAGGCGTTTTTGCCTTGACTAAGAAAAGTAAGGTTTGCGATGTCGTTGACTTCCGCACGGTAATCTGGAAGCGAAAGGTCCTGCTCTTTTCGGTAACGCAGCGCCTCGTCATCCTTCATCATAAAATCGTATGGAAAGATGTGATGTAGCTGCAAAGGCTCTTGAATCTGGTTGAGCTTGAGGGAATCATGCAAGCCGAAGTCAGAAGCGTCGCGTTTTCTGCTCACCAAGTACATGAGTAGGACCATGACGTTCTTCGATGAAACGCCGTATATGTCGTCCGGCCTAATCTTAAGCGCTCTATAGTATTGCTTTGTATCGCCCACGACGACGTCCAGCAGCTTTCTGAAGCCTTGTTTCACTGGCGTGTTTGGCGCAGACATGTAGCGGAGATCTCGTCGTAGAACTGTTTCTTGCGCTCCACCGTAGCGCTCCCCAAGCTGCGAGACAAGGAAGAGCTTCATCATGGCCTTTTTGTCTAAAGGCTTCTTCCCTGATTTGGCTGCATAGTAGACAAGTGGGACTAACGCGTTTTTCGATACAACAAACTGCGTCCTGTCAAGAAGCAGATTCTTTCTCAAGCTATTGATTACTGAGCCGATGGCCGTTCTAGTTTCCGACCATAACCGATTAAGCTTCACCTTGCTCAACGTCCCGTCTTCTACCTCTTTCTTTATCTTGTCAGCGAGCTTCTTGATTTGCGGCACATTGCATTCAACAACCGTGATCGAACGCATTAGGAAGGTAAGATCAAGGTCATAGCCGTGATCTCTCAGCTCTTTGCGATAGTCGCGTAGCTCTCTTGATAGTCCTTTCCAATACGGAATGATTGTCGCCATGTGAATCTCGGCGCCGGTGAGCTGCGTACCTTGAGAATTCACAAGGGCAAATATTTTTCCGACGGTCGGGTAATCTTGTCCTTGTATGATTTGAACGGGGAACTGGTAGTCTCTGAAACGTTGAATGTTTCTTGTCAATCTCGGTTCTTTGGCTAGCGCTAAGCTTTGTTGAATATTCCGGACGATCCCTGAAACGTCCCAAAAAGAGATCGTTCATCAATACTGACGAAGGAAAATTGGATGCGTCGCTATCTGACGTAGCCTCTATTTCCTTCGGAAAACGTCTAAGGTTTACGTAGAGTGATGGCAGATCTTCCTCAATAGTGGGCTCCACCTTCTTCAGGAATCCAGGCTCTAGCATTACCGAGGCGAGGGTTGTAATTCTCTGTTGACCATCGATTAGGAAGTATCTCGGAGGTTGATTCTTGTAAAAGGCGAGTCTCTCCGGTCTGATAATCTCTTTCATCAGTTTCTCATCCTTCTGTCTTGGTTCCCAAATGATTAATGACCCGCAAGGATAATCAGAAAAGATTGAGTGAATTAGGTCTTTTACCTGATCAGGATACCAAACAACATCCCGCTGTATCTCAGGAACTGCAATCTGCCCCGACTCGAACAATTCCATCAATTTACTCATGGGCCAATTGGTCGAAATGAGAGAACCCATGAATAGGTATGCAAGAATCTCTTAATCTTAAGTATTTATATCAAATTCTCTATTGAGCCGTTGCATCAGGACATATGATTTTCATTCTCGGTCATCCAACAGGTTGACTAAGGCCTTTACACTTCGCTTAGGCCCGCCGAAGATACCACGATTTCAGTACCCAAAATGGGAGGTTGCACTTTGTCGCCATCAACGAAGGTTCGGAAAAGATCACCTCGTTCGGTATGTACAGGGACCACTGCTTTACCGTTTATCTGTTTAACGAGGTAGCCCACTTTATTCATTGGCGCGTGCCCCGACGCGTGAATCTGGTGGTAGCTGAAGCCAAAGTAATCCACCCAGTTCCTGATGACCTGCTCCTCCTGCTCTCCCTCCTCGTTGTATGCTTCGGTCGTTGCGTGGATGTATGACCCGCCCTTCGTGGGCTTTATGTCGATTAGCTCGGGGAGGTACCACTGGTCGAGGTGGAGGAGCAGGTCCTTCTGCGCTTTCCTGACCTGTTCGGCCGTGATTCCATGCTCAAGGTAACCCCTCTCCCACGGAAAATAGTCCTTGTCGTCGTAAGTGCCTCCCCTCTTTCTCCTAAGGTAAACCTGGAAATCCTTGCCGACAACAGGCACCTTCAGATGCTTGTCCTTGCGGAGCTTGTCCAGCAGTATCGCAATCTTTGGAGATACGACCAACTTTCTGCCCGTAGCCTTGCAGGCCTTGTCGAAGGAGACTATCCTATCGATGTCGTTCCCTCGGAACGAAGAGAAGACCAGATTCTTGGCAGTCTTCAGGACGTCCCGCGTTGCCAGGGCAACATCAGACTCACTGGATTCTTGTCCCTGTTTCGAATCTGATACCCTTGTCCCTTCGGTGATTAGAGCGACGGGCTTCTCCTTCGCCGCGCCTGCGATGAAATCCTCGGTCATCTTGCCCATCGGTCCGTGGAACCGAAAGTCCCCTGTGTAGGCCAAAGCGCCCTCCGAGGTGTGAATCACGAACCCGTATGCGCCGGGGATTGAGTGGTCCACGTGAATTGGTCTCACCTCGATGCTCCCAACGTTGAACTTGTCGCCGGTCCTGAAAGTCCTGATATCGTCGTGGCCGTCGAGCGGTGAGCCGTTTGATTCGCTGTATGCCTCATGTATCAATGCCGTGGTCTCGCCGCAGTAGATCGGAATCTCTGGGTCGGTGAACTTTATCCTTCCCATGTGATCGTAGTGATAGTGACTGAGAATGATGGCGTCGATCTCAGGGGTCTTGGTGTGTTTCAGCTTCGTGTTTTGAAGCGCTTCTTCCGAGTACAGCCCCTCTATTTCTGGCAGGAGGCCGAATTCGAAATAGTCTCCCGCACCATTCACGCCTCTGGGCTCAATCCCGCCTGAGAAGTACTTGGTCCCCTCCGAGAAGCCTGCCCCGAAATCGAGGAAGATTTTCGTATCCTTATCTTTGATGAGAATCTTGTTGCCGCCAATCTCGCCGACCCCACCGTAGCATGTGATTGTGACGGCCACGCGTTGGTTTCAGAGCAACGTTATCGTATAAAGATTGGTATGGAAGAAATCGGTGTAGATTAGGTAATTGTGCAGTCATCTGAGCAACTTGTGGACGAGATTATTGAGTTTATCAAGTTCTTCTTCGACGAGGATGTGGGAGGGTCGTATCTCAGCTATGCAAAGCCGCTAGATGAGGTTCTCCGCAAGGGGAGGTTGGAAGGATATGCAGATTTTGTCGAGGACTCTGTGAACTGGAAGCAAAGGCATACCGTTTCCTAGACATGGTGGAGATTTAGATGGAATAGAAGCAATTATACTGTTGATTTCCTTTGCTTGGTGCGAGTACTTCTTAGTTGCAAAGCGGTGGGTTCAGAGAAGAAGTTCTGAATGTTGCACTTGCATCTTTACTTGATAAACGCGGTCTAGTTTCGGTTCCGGAGGAGATTAGGCAGAGTTCGAAAGGGAAGAGGTTACCTGATGTAACAGTAGTTGACTATCTTGGAATAAGGACGACGATTGAGGGAAGAATTGCGGATGTTGCCGGCGTGGAGTCCTCTCTAGCTGCGGATGCAAGTCGCCGCGTAGATGAGGGCATTAGTCAGATATGTATTGCCGTAATCTATCCTTCGTCTTTGCGGAACAGCACGACGTTCGAGCAACTTCAGGAGGCGATGCGGTCTTGCATGCTGAGATTGCGGGTCTTCACTGAGGGTGAGAGAGGTGATTGGACGGAAGCCTCAGTAGATGGTCTCGCCGATGTTCTTCGAAGGGCCTATGACTCATTGGTGCGGCAGGATGTGTTGGATGCGGCCGTGGTCGAGTTGGGAAACGCAATAGAGGATTCATGTGATGGTCTGTTAGAAAGCCCAGCGTCAGCTGAAATACTACGTGAGATTCTGGAGCTAAAAGCAACTAGCTCGAAAAGTGAGGAAGAAGACGATGAGTAAGAGCGATGATCGGCGGATTGGACGAATAGCGTCTTTGACTATTGTCAATGCTCTAATCTTTCAAGAAGTTCTGGCCGGCCAAAAGACACCGAAAGCTGGCGTACGGAGGGTTAGATCGATACGACAGATTCTCGCGACTCAGCGGCCTATCGACGAGTTTGTTTCTGAATGGACGTTCATTCTGGACAAGATTGACTATATTCCGATTTTCAGATTGGCTCGTGAAATTGTAGAACGACTGCCAAACTTTCCGGGACTGCTGCGCAGTATTGAGCGCCTGGCGAGCACCGCATTGTACATCACTGGAAATAGGGCGCTCCTACGCCATGACCTGATGGGCAGAGTCTATCATAGGTTGCTCGCCGATGCAAAGTACTTTGGGGCATTCTACACGAAAATTCCCTCCGCGACCCTTCTGTTGAAGCTGACCATGGATCCAAAGGACTGGGATATAGATTGGAGCAATCTGAAAGATGTTGGTTCGCTGAGAATAGCTGACCTGGCCTGTGGAACTGGAACTCTATTGAAGGCCTCGCTTCAAGCTATTGAGGATAACTACGTCAGGGGATGTGTAATTGAATCCAAAGAACCTGACTTGGCGAATCTGCACAAAGTTTTGGTGGAGAACTCGCTTTACGGGGGCGATGTCCTTCTCTTTGCTTTGCATTTGACAGCTTCAGCTCTTGCACTTCATGAACCTGATGTCCCGTTTCAGAGAATGCTTCTGTTCAGAACATTTCTAGGTGGGCCTCAGAAGCTGCTTGGTAGTCTCGATATGACTCCAAGCGGGGAGTTACCAAATCAGACGCTTCTTCTGGGAACAGAAACAACGACTGAGCAGGTTACAATGGAGGGTGAGAAAGCGGCGGCAATCGTAGTACCTAAGCTTGACTTGGGAGTGATGAATCCTCCGTTCACAAGGAGTGTCGGCGGGAACTTACTCTTTGGTTCTCTTTCCAAGAAGGAGAGAGAACCATTGCAGACGAAACTGAAGAATCTTGTGCGCAAGGAGGGAATGGAAGCGAATATCACAGCAGGTCTTGGTTCCGTCTTCGCAGCAATAGCTGATTGGCGGATAAAACCTGGTGGTCACCTATCATTAGTTCTGCCAAGAGCTCTCACCTCTGGTGCGGCTTGGGCACCGACTAGGCGATTAATCGCGAAGGGATATGAGGTGAGATATGTGGTCGCCAGTCACGAACCATTCTGCTGGAACTTTTCAGAGAACACCCAACTGAGTGAGTGTTTGGTGGTTGCAAGGAAGGTGCGGAGGAAACAACCCAGAGGTGCGAGGTGTGTTTTTGTGAATCTTTGGGAACGACCAAAAACAGCAGTGGAGGCAGTAACTCTTGCTTCGCTGATTCAGAGAACAAAAGCGCCTGATTTGAATGGAAAGGGAACCGGGGAATTGTTGCTGGGGGAACACAAGTTGGGCGAAGCCATCTCCCAGTCTGTTGAAGAAATGGGCATTGGACCGTGGGCATACCAGCTTGCTTTCGCACAGACTGATTTGTGTCGGGCTGCGTATTACGTGTCAAAGGGCAAGCTCTACCTTCCTGGTCAGGGAGTAGTGGGAGAATTTGCCACTTCTCAAATGGGGAAGATGATCACCTTGGGGCCGGACGTTCGCGATGTATTTGACGGATTCACGATGTCTCCATCGTTCACCGCATATCCCGTCTTCTGGAATCATGACGCTGGAGAGGTGCGGAAGGTAGAACAAAACCCGAACAAGCATCTCTCCCCGCTGACTGCTGCCCGCAAGGGAAGAAACCTGCGAGACTCTGAGCTGATTTGGTCCCGCGCCGGAAGTCTCCTCCTGGCTGAAAGGCTCTGGTTCAAGACACATCGGATGAGTGCTGTCGTAGTATCGAAACCGGTGCTGAGCAACACATGGTATCCGGTGGTCCTAAAGGGAGTTAAGCCAGAGTTCAAGCCAGTAGCTGAACGCTTCCTTGCTCTTTGGTTGAACTCTACATTAGGGCTTCTGAACTTATTCGCTAATAGATTAGAAACAAAAGGTGCTTGGACGAAATACAAGAAGCCAACATGGAATAGCCTTATGGTTCCTGACCCAGGCACGTTGAAGAAATTGGATTCGGCGAGGAAGGAATTGGACCGTTTGAGCAACTTAGAACTTGGCCCATTCGCGGAGATAGGTCAAGATACAGGGAGAGCGGAAATCGACGAGTTCATGGCTGAATTGTTTGGGATGCCGAGCTTTACAGTTCTTCGAGAAATGCTAGGAAAGGAGCCTCTCTTGACACTGAAGAAGATGGCCTAGTCAGATATGGGAGTGCCCATTTCGCATCCTGATCGCGTGCGGTTAAGAAGAGGGAGCGGGAGAAAATTGCCTCGCAATTTGTCGCCCGAAGCGCCGAAGGCACGAGGGGCGCACAAGCGATAGAGACAAATCTGATTATCGATGGCTCTTTTCCTGTAGCAATCTTTCGAGTATCTTGGTTTGTTTGAGGTCTTGAAGGGCTTGCATTCCTTATTACCTTCTCTACGTTCACCCTTCACAGTTAACGAATTACCTTGAAATTCGCTGGGCTCCGACAAGAACCGCGCGCTCTATAAGCGATCCAGGATTCCAATATTGGTGATAACAGATGCTTGTAGAGACGTTAGAATACGCGGTGAACAGCAGGGAAGAAATTCTCTCAAGGATCAATTTTGAAGAGCACGCGTCGATTCTCAAGAGGGCGGGGGAACTATGGACGAACCACAAGCCCTTGTCCAACCAACAATCCAAGAAACTGGTAGGCATCGACAGCAGCTGGAACTTCATCCCCTACCAGGGCTTCTACATCTACGCAGTCGACGCCGTATCAATGCTCGGTGATGGGATGTATCTAGTCCCTCCACTCTTTGATGTTGACCTTAGTACCCTCACTGTGAAATCCGGAGAGGAGTACGTCAGTAGTCCCGAGCTCGCCCTTGAGAGCATCGGCATGGAGTACGAGTTCGAGCAGGCCAAGTCCTGCATCGGGAAGGCCGACTACGTCCTCGTCGATGGCTCGATTTTGGCGAGGTACTACGACAGGAAGCAGAAGAGGGAGAGCTCGTTCTACGAGACGGCCAAGGAGCTGATGAGGCAGGAAGGCCTCCTTTACATCAGCAAGAAATCGTTCAGCAACCTCACTCTTCGAGGCGGCTTGGGCGACATGTTCTACTACAACAGGGCCTCATCACAACCGGGCTATTCCTCCCCGTTCCTCGACAATAGGTCCGGGGTCACCATCAGCTATGTCCGTCTCGCAGAAGACTCGCCCTGCACAAAGCTTGAGATACCGGGAAAGGCGACTGGACAAGACGTCGAGAGACTGATGGATCTCCTTGAGTCTGACAGCGTGGACGGATATCCGTATGTCCTGAGGCTCGCGCATGAGAAGGGGAAGGTCAGCCACGAGGAGATGGAGAAACTCGCCAACTTGCTTGGGTTGAACGTAGAGCTGGGAGGAAGGCAGGTCCTTGGAGAGTGACGACAGAAGCATGACCAGTATTCCAGAAACGTCCGGCCCTCTCCTCGGAATCGTTGTTGGCCAGACCAAGCCGCACTTCTTCCACTTCCTTGCCAGGAGGGCGGTGAGCATGGGCGAGTACGTCACCGTCGACTCCCCCGCTGGCCGAATCCTCGGATTGACCGAAGACAGCGCCACGAAGAGCGACCTGTTGGATAGAGTCAACAACTTCCAGACGGCACTTGAGGCAAGACGTGTCGCGGCGAAGAATGTGCGAGATAAGAGCTACATCGCAACGGTGAAGGTCGTGGGACTTCTCGAAGCTCTGAGGAAGGGAAACGTCGTTCTCCCCTCGCTCCCTCCAGAGCCCGGAAGCGAAGTCCATGAGGCCGACTCCCGTGAAATCGGGGAGGTCTTTGGCAGAAAGGAAAGCCAGTGGGTCGAAGTGGGGAGTTTGTTGCGAAACAAGAACGTGAGAGTCTCGGTGAACGTCGATAAGATCGCTTCAAGGCATTTGGCGATCATGTCGGTGACGGGCAGCGGAAAATCGAACTTGCTTGCGCTCATCACCAAGAAGATTGCCGAACTTAAAGGAACGATGATACTCTTCGATTACCACGGGGAGTACTCCGAGCTCGACATCCCAAGAGTAATCCACGCCGACGCGAAAATCAACCCAAGGCACGTCGACGCCGAGCAACTCGCCGACCTGATCGACGTTCGTGAGAGCGCAGAGGTCCAGAGGACGGTTCTGTCCAACGCCTTCACAGATGAGGTGAGGGCTGCCAAGGAGTTCTGGGATTCCTTGCTCGAATCTATCATCGCAATCGGCGAGAACCAGAAGCAGTACAGGCGAGCGGCAGCTAGGCTGCAGGACATCGTCAAGATCGCGATCCGTAGAATGAAGTCCGTGATCGACCCCGACATAGGCGATGTCCTTGACCAACTCAAGGCGTCAAGGGTCAACATTCTCAACATGCTCGAATTCACCGAGAGACAGGCTAACGCTGCCATCTCATACTACCTCGAGGAGATACTAGAAGACAGGAAGCGTGCCACAAGACTGAAGGGGGACCAGCAAAAAGTGCGATTCCGGACGCCGGTCATCTGCGCCATAGAAGAGGCCCATGCCTTCATACCGAGCGAGGGGGACTCTGATACGAAGTACATTGCTTCAAAAGTAGCGAGGGAAGGACGGAAGTTCGGTGTCTCTCTCATCGCAGTGTCTCAAAGGCCCCGAAGAGTCGACCAGGACGTTCTCAGCCAGATGGGGTCACTTGCAATCATGAAGCTGACTAACCCGGAGGACCAGAGCCACATACGAGAAGCGAGCGAGGCGATAAGCGAGGACCTGCTGAGGAACCTACCTTCGCTAAACGTCGGGGAAGCCGTGCTTTTTGGAGAATGGGTGAGCATCCCCTCGGTGGTCAAGGTTGACTACGTCAAGGAGAAGAGAGCCGGAGCCGACATCAGCGCGACGGCCCTCTGGGCTGGGGAGGAGAAGATGAAAGCGGTCGCGAAGGAGAGCACGTCGAGCGCCATGAAGCTCTAGTAGGGGGCTCTTCGAATGCAAATACTGCACATATCCGATACGCATCTTGGGTGCGCCGAGTTCGACCTCCAGGAAAGAGAGCAGGACGTCTACGACGCTTTCTCCGAGGTGGTTGAGACGGCGCTCAAAGACAAGGTCGACGCCGTCGTCCACGCGGGCGACATATTCCATCTCCCGAGGCCTGGTGGGACCCCGCTGGTCAAACTCGCAGACGGGATAAAGGCGCTCTCAGACAAAGGGATAAAGTTCTACTTTACCTTCGGCGAGCATGACATAAGCAGAATCACCGGCACCCCGTCGGCATACCTTTTCCACAAGCTCGGGCTCGCGACCTACATCGGACATGGCGAACCAGTCCTCCACGGGGACACGATGATCATTGGCTTCCACAAACACCGCAGGGGCGAGCTTGACGAGCTGGTCGAGAAGCTGAAGCTGGCAGGAAACCGCGCAAAGGAACACTCCGGCAAGAAACTACTCGTCCTCCACCAGGGCCTGGTGGAGGCCCACCCGTTCGCTGGCGAACTACGGGCGAACGACCTGCCTCCCGAGTTCGACTACTACGCGATGGGCCATCTCCACGACAACTTCCAGAGGCAGTTCGAGGGGATGCAGGGTCCCGTCTGCTACCCGGGCTCGCTTGACCCCACGCCTGGAGAGGGGATCAAGGAGTTCAAGAAGGGATTCTACTTCGTCGACCTTTCGGGCAGCGAGACCAAGCCCGAGTGGATACAGCTGCGGTCGTCGAGGAAGATGCTGCATTACGATCTCGAGTACGCAAGCCTTACGGATGGCGTGGGGAGAGTCGTCAAAGAGATAGAGTCTCAGGCGCTAGCAAAGAAGCCGGTCCTGTCCGTCACCGTGAACGGGAAGGACATTGACTCGGCGAAGATGTCCGCTGCCCTCTCAAGGCTCCTGCCATACTGCCTTCATTATGTCCCGGTGGTGAATGAGGAAAGCGCCTCTGGCGAGAGGGTGTATGGGGAGAAGCCAGCAGACATGCAGCTGGAGATGCTGTCCCTTGCAGAGAGTGTCCTTGGAAGCAAGGACCTGGCCTCGTTCGCCATCACCGAACTCCTCCCAGCCCTTACGCGTGGGGAGACGGAAGAGGCAGTCGATGTAATACGAAGCGCATTCGAGAAATCCAGGTTCGGGGCTGGAAGGTCTTGATCGAGAGAGTCAGGCTACAGAACTTCATATCGCACGCAGACACCGACCTTCCACTCGGAAGCGGCGTGACAATCTTCGTGGGGAGGAACGGCGCTGGCAAGTCATCTATCATCGACGGGATCACATACGCCATGTACGGCGAGCACACCCGCGGGGCGAACGAGAACCTCGTGAAGAGGGGGGCCGCCGCCGCATCCGCGGGGGTAGAATTCGGCATCGGAGGGAGGGAGTTCCTCGTCGAGAGGAAGTTGAACAGGAAGGGCCAGCTCGAGGGGTCGGTCCTCAAAGAAAAAGTTGACGGGGGGATGAAGCAGCTCGCTGCAGGCGAACGCAAGCAGTTCGGCGAGTCGACCTCCGAGGAGGTCCAGAAAATCCTTGGTCTGGACTACGAAAGGATGAAGGTAGCGGCCATAGTGCAGCAGGGGGAGCTCGATTCCATCGTCGTCGACTTCAGTCCGAAGCAGTTCAAGGAGCTAGTCAACAGCCTAATCGGAATCGATCAGCTCGAGATCGCGTACCAGAACATGCTCGCTGCGACCAACTCCTTCAGGTCGCATATCAGGGACTTGTACGGCTTCGATGATACCAACCTTCAGACAGTCAGGAACACCCTGGTGGAGAAACAGGGGTCGATAGAATCAGCCAGGCAAGGTCTTGAAGAATCGGACGGGGTCCTCAAGGAAATGAGGGCGCTGGAGTCGTCCCTCGACGCCTCCGTCAAGAAGATGGAGCCGCTGAGGGACAAGGCAAAGCTTCTCCAGAATGACATAAGCAACCTCTTGGAGTACATCAGAGAAAAGAAGGGAGGCTTGAGCAAGGAACTCACGGAGCTAGACGGCGTTGTGAGTAAGTCGGCAGAGTACCTTCCGGTCGTCGCGGAGGAACTGACCGTGAAGAGCGAGTTGAGGAACACCAAGAAGGCTGTCACTGTCTTCGACCGTTCTATCGTGAAGATGTCGTCCTCGAAAGCGGCGCTCGAGCCCCAGAGGAAAAAGCCGGACGAGCTCTTGCGTGTGATCACCAAGGCCAAGGAGTGTCTTCTGCTTGCCGAAAAGGAAGCAGGGTCCAAAAAGAGACTGGATGACGCAGGGACACGGATCAAGGCACTCGAGCCTCGGCGGCTGACACTAACCAAGGAACTCGGCAAGCTACAGAGCCACCAAGAGACGGCCGAGAGGCTCGTCTTCAGGGACAACAAGTGCCCTGTGTGCGGAAGCCACGTCGAGAAGATTAACCCGATGTTTGACGCTGAGGCGATAAGGAAACATATCGGCGAGCACGAGTCAGAAGTAAAGAGAATGGAGGAGGAGAGCAGGAGCCTGGAGAAAGACGAACAAGCCCTGAGGAAGCGAGCAATCTCGTTCGACCGAGCAACGGAGTACCTCCTGGACAATAAAGTCTCCAGCGAGCGGGACGTCGAAAGACTCGCGCAGGAGAGAGACGAGCTCGTGAAGAAAATCTCAGAGCTGCCGAAACTCGACAATGCGCTGGTGAAGGCCAAGGCCGCGAAGAAGACTCTGGGCGAGAAGGAGGGCATATTGAACGACAAGCTCAAGGAGATTTCTATCGCCAAGTCCTATCTCAAGGAGCACTCTACTTCGACCCAGAAGGCGCTTGACCACCTCTCTCGACGGAGAGACGAATTGAAGATGAAGCTCGACAGCATTCCCGAGATTAGGCAGCTAAAGTCCGGCGGCAAGAATGTCCTCTGGGTGCTGATAGAGAACCCGGAAAGACGAGGAACTTTCATACAGACCCGAGATGTGGAGAATCTGACAGGCGTGGCAATCGACGACCACTCAGGGGAGCTTCTCTCCCAGACTCGCGCCTTGGCGGCCGAAGCATCGAAGTTCGATGAGAATGAGTATACCGCGAAGGCGAATCAACTCGACAAACTGAGACGCGAGACGGTCCCCAACCAGTCTGCCAAGGTGCAGTTGTACAAAGGCCAGATAGAGAAAGATGAAGAAGAGGTTAGGAGATTGACCGAGGCACTCGGAGAGGTGCAGAGGGCGGGGGATTTCGTTGCGATCCTCACGAAGATAAGGGATAGAGTCTACTATAGGGACGGCCCTGTTCCAAGCAGCCTGCGATCCTGGGCCTTGAAGCACATCGGGGCGAAGGCCTCTGAATATGCCAGACTATTCGAGATAGGGGTCTCGAACATCGACCTCAAGGAGAAGGCGAGGGACATCTCGATCGAGTGCTCAGGCCCCCGCGGGACGGTCGACACAGCTTCGCTGAGCGGAGGGGAGAAGGTCGCCATCGCCCTTGCAGTGAGGTTCGGAATGGCCTATGTGATGGGAGGTTACAGACTCGACTTCATTTTCCTCGACGAGCCGACCATCCACCTAGACGAAGAGAGAAAAGCTAAGATGGTGGACATCATCTCCAGACTAGGTACGGAGGAGAGCCCGCTGAAACAGGTCATCATCATCACCCACGACGCGGAGATATTCGAGAACGCCGAGGTCGACTCCGTGTACAGGTTTGAGGCCACACCGGAGGGAACCAAGGTGAAGGTTGAGGCCTAATCTCGCCTCGCGTTAGCGAAAAGTCTCTCTGCAATTGCAGGATTCAGATTCCCTGCGCCTTCGGCCAGGTTCGCCAATGCGGTGTAATCCCCTTCCTCGATAGGAATCAATCCTTGAATGAATCGTAGATACCGACCGCTATAGCAGGGATGAGGAAGGCGTTGAATACGTAGAACCAAGGGCCCAAGACCCACGAAGGGATTATGAAGTCTATCATGACAAGGCCGAAGATTAGAAACCCCACGGTCTCTGCGGCATCGTTCCGTCGTGCCGACTTCGAGGCTTGGTATTCCCTCTCCAGTTCGCGGTTGGCCGCCTCTTGCTTCAGCCGGTAAAACAAGACCTCCCGCGGATCGTCGTACTTCTCGGGGCCAAGCGCGTCATACAAGGCCCTTTTCTCGTGATTAAACAGTACAGCGTATGCCTCCGAGAGCTCCTTGAACCTCTCCTCTGCCTCAGGCGACCTGTTCCTGTCCGGATGGTGCTCGAAGGCCAATCTCCTGTAGGCTTCCTTGATATCGAGGTCTGACGCCGACTTCGCGACGCCGAGCACATCGTAATAGTCCCTCTCCGTCATGCAGGCATGCACACGACAGTACATACATAGGTAGGGATATAACGGCATACATACCGGCGAAGCCACCCAAGTATTATATCGCGTACACACGTGAGCGGCACCCGTTGACAGCCCAGGCCAAAGTCAAGATCTACGTGTCAGGCGGGAGGCACAGCATCAACCTGCCATCGGAGCTCGTCAGGGACAGCGCCTTCCCCTTCAAGCCCCTCGAGGAGCTGGTCGCAAGGATAGACGGCAAACGCGTCGTGATAGAGAAGGCGTAGACCAGCCAGAACCCACCGAGAGGGTGGCTAGGCTGGTAGCGAGGCAGAAAAAACGGGCCAAAAAAAGAGAAGAGGCGAATATGAATAATATCCGCAACGGCATCAGAAGACAGGCTCGATGCCGAGCTTCGCGAACTTCCTGTCAGTGGTTATGGCCGCGGTGTCAACGATTTGCATGGGAACCGGGCCTTTTCTTCTCCATCGTCCTGAAGAGGTACTCCTCAGCGTCCCCGTCCACGTGACCCTTCAGCTTGCCCTGAAGTTGTTCACTCAACCTCAAGGCCAGCCTCTCGAGCTCGGCCCTTGACGGCTTCCTCTTCTCTTCCTGCTTAGGTTCCATGCCCTTGGCCTCCCGAGCTGGTCCCGTCCTGATAAGGTTGCCGCGCTCGGGTTTGTCCGAACCGGTGGACGTGGTGGCCCGGGAGGCGGGTCTGGCCTGTTGGGATGGATCAGGTCGAGGACCTTCTTCATCCTGTAGAAGACTCACATGTATAGCGATCCGCCCTTCTGCAGGCGGTTAGGGAGGGCGTAGCTGGAGATGGTGCTCCAGCTGAAGCTGTCCGCGAACCTGCCCTAGAACCTGGCGGGCGTGGCTGCCACAAGCTGCGCTATGGTCTCGGCCTCCGACTCCTGCCCGTGGCCGCTCTTGGGCTCGAAGCTCCTGTGAATTGCGTGTCCGAGTTCGTGATAGAAGACGTCCCAGTCTTCAGAAGCAAGGATGATGGTCTTATGGGTATGGTCTGTGGCCCCGTACATGCCGGGAGCGAGTCGCTCGTACTGGACCTTCATGCCGAACCTCTCCGCGACCTCCATGAGAGGAGGCGGATCCCTCGGCTCGAAGATGGGAAGGTCCTGTCCGCACGTATCCTCGTACCGGAACACGGGGATTGCCTTGAACCCTATGAGAATCTGCTTGAATCCCTCTCCATTTGGCTCGCCCTGCTCGTCAACGGTTTCCTCGCTGGCCTTGACCTTCTTCCTGACCGGTCCCAGGATCCAGAACGCCTTCGCGCCCTTTGCAACCCATCTCCCTGCCTCATTCCACTGCCGAAAGCCCCTTGCGTCCGAGGTTCCAGCCACGAGCATCAGGAGCTGGTTCCCCAGGGACCATTTTGAGGACGGCCTCTCGGGCACGTTGATCATTGCCTTCGCGCACAGGTCTGGGAGCTCCTTCGAGGAGAAGAGCTCGACTACCTTCTCGAGTTCAGAGGTTGCTCGTTGCTTCCATGATGCCTGGGTTGCGGTTGGCGCGCGGTATGCTTCTGGCGTCGGTATTTCGACGGTTTCCGCTGGTGACTCGTTGGTGGACATGAGCAGGTTCCCCTGCGATTACTTTTGTTTCCTTTCGGCTGGAAATTTCTTCATCAGCTTCTCCTTTTTCCCGTACACGTAGTTGCAGAGGGGCTATTTCTTCGCCCACGATCGGCACTTCGATGGCGTCCGCTGGCGCCAAGCTTCACGGTATCGTCCGAAGACAGAGAGAAAGAAAGAATACGGCCTGAAAGGCTCCCTGAGTATTTAACGCGGGCCGGAGAGGTTGCCATCCACGGGGATGGACATCGCCAATTTGGCAACCTTGGGGATGCATTTTGGCAACCCTGAGGCCGTTCTTGGCAACCTTCCACCCAGAATTGGCAACCCTGGGCGCAAATTTGGCAACCCTGCGTCGACACCTTGCCAAAATGACGGAATCAAGGACGAATGGGTGCGAATCAGCATAGCGTACGTCCGGTCGAACTCCCCAGACTGTATACAGTCTGCACACACCAATTTCCCGGAGTGTATACT
>Ga0307372_10002339_pt1 | contig 31578 bp, 29 predicted proteins | sample OX1MG_FD_202533 | JGI IMG/M metagenome (GOLD analysis project Ga0307372, IMG submission 202533) | Soil microbial communities from Risofladan, Vaasa, Finland - OX-1 | ecosystem: Environmental > Terrestrial > Soil > Coastal area > Acid sulfate soil | place: Finland: Risofladan, Vaasa | collected... | reverse complement strand
CGTTCTGGATCGCAAGCGCGAAGGACGAATAGGCGAGATCGCCGATGTCGAGCTGGCCGCTGGCCAGAGCGGTGATCATCGGCGGCGTGCCCTGGAAGCGCGTCACTTCGAGCGTGTAGCTCTTGTTGAGGTGCGTCATCAGCTCGGGCTTAGCTGGCAGCAGCGACGACCAATTGGCCACCGGCACGACGTAGCTGAGGCGGATTTTGACCGGATCGGCCTGGGCCGAAATCGCGGCAAACGCGAGCACTGCCGCGATGCACGCGGCGAGCGCGAAACGGATCAAACGCATCGGTCCTCCCCTGAAATCGAGCGCCCGCCGTCGTTTTGTTCGCGCGGCTCTGCGCCGGATCGCGTCCCGACAGGCAATTTTAGAACGCGTTCACTATTGGACCCCGTGTGCTCTCTGTCAAGCCAACCCGGCTCAGCGGCGCGGCTGCAAGCCCTCGACCAACACCTGCAGCACGCGCCAAAGCGTCGCCAGGCCTTGCGCCAGGTTCGGCTCGCGGCCGTCGTCGGCGAGCCAGCGGCGGACCTCGGCGGTGTAGATGTCGAAGATCGCGCGCGCAATCAGTGCGTCGTCCGCGACTGCGGCGACGACGCCGTCGGTCCGGCCGCGCTTCACCAGTGCAGCCACGCCGGCAACGATCTGGTCGCGATGCGCCTGGAACCGGCGCGCTTCGAGCCCCTGAGTATAAAACGTCAGTTCGCGCAGGAGGAAGCGCGCGAGGTTCGGCTGACGCGCAAAATAGGCATAGAAGTCATGGAACACCGCAACCAGCCGGTCGGCGAGGGCGGGCGCAGAATTCTCCCTGGCGAAAGCCTGGGACGTGAGCTCGATCAACTCATCGTTGAAGATCAGAAAGAGCAGGTCCCGCTTATCGGCGGCATAGGTGAACAGCGTGCCGAGCCCAACGTCGGCGCGCTTGGCGATGGCGCGCGTCGTCGTGGCATCGTAGCCCTTCTCGACGAACAGCTCGCGTGCGGCGCGGCGGATATTCTCGAGCTTCCGCGCCTTGCTGCGCTCGCGCAATCCACCTTCTGCCATGCGGCTGGTGTTGCGCAGTGTCGGTTCGGACAATCCCGGTCCCTCCCTCGCCTCGACCGGCGCCGCGTGCTTGACAGGTGCACAACGCCAGTCCAAAAGTGAACACGTTCAAAATAAGCCAGCGGCGACAGCCGGCGCAAGGGGAACGCGAATGACGGCTCAGCGGAAGACGGCACTGGTGACGGGCGCAGCTAGCGGCATCGGCGCCGCTGCAGCACTGGCATTGGCACGCGCGGGCTATGACGTCGCGATCAATTACAGCCGCAGCGCAGGGCCCGCGCGCGAGGTCGCCGCCGCCGCCGCGAAGCTTGGCGCGCAAACGCTTCTCTGCCAATGCGACGTCGCCGACGATACCGGCGTGCGCGCCATGCTGAACGACGTCGCGGCGAAGTTCGACCGTCTCGATGCGCTGATCAACAACGCCGGCACCACGACCGAGGTCAGGCCAAAGGACTTCGAGGCGATGACGGTCGAGGAGTGGGATCGCGTCTTTGCGGTCAATGTGCGTGGTATGTTCTCGGTCACGCGTGCGGCGCTGCCGCTGCTGCGCAAGGCGCCGCATCCCGCCATTGTCAACACGGCGAGCATTGTCGGCTTGCGGCCCGGCCCGCAGCCCTTGCCCTACGCGGCGAGCAAGGCGGCGGTTGTGAACTTGACCAAGACACTGGCGTTCAATCTCGGTCCCGAGATCCGCGTCAACGCCGTGGCGCCGGGCTGGATGGAAGGCGACTGGATGAAGCGGATGCTCAAGGACAAGTACGACGACCTGATGAGCCGCCGCGCCAAGCTCACGCCGCTGAAGCGCGTGGTGACCGCCGAGGACGTCGCCGAGACCATGCTGTCGCTGATCGAGGGCAATCGCTTCGTCACCGGCGAGATTGTCGTCGTCGACGGTGGATTTTCGAGCTCGACCTGATGCTGCCCGGCGTCGTTCCGTTTCCGCCCGAATTCGCCGCCCGCTATCGCGCCAAGCGCTATTGGCTTGACCGGCCGTTGCGCGATGAATTCGCGGACGTGTGGGCACGCTTCGCGGACCGTGTCGCGCTGGTCGACGGCGCGCGGCGCTATACCTATGCCGACATCGATCGCATCACCGACAATCTTGCGCTCAATCTGATCGAGCTCGGTCTCAAGCCGCTTGACCGCATCGTGCCGACGCTGCCCAACGTCGCCGAGTTCGTGCTGCTCTATTTCGCGCTGCAAAAGCTCGGCGGCATACCGATTGCCGCGTTAGTCACCCATCGCTACAGCGAGATCAGCCAGTTCGTGAACATTTCCCAGGCGACGGCCTGTATTTATCCGGAGCGTGTTGGCGATTTCGCCTTCGGTCCGGTGATCAAGCGCGTCGCCGACGAAAACCCGTGCCTCAAGCTGCGCGTCGTCCTTGGCCGCCCGGGGCCAGGCGAGGTCTCGCTGGCCGAGTTGGTCGAGAAGCCGGCCACGCTGCCGCGGAGCCGCCTGGGCGAGATCAAGCTCGATCCGACCGATCCGTGCGTCTTCCAACTGTCGGGCGGCACCACCGGCATTCCCAAGCTGATCCCGCGCACCCACAACGACTACGCCTACAATTCGAAAACGGCCGCGCAGGTCTGCGAGGTGGGCGCCGAGTCCGTTCTGCTGCTGGCGCTGCCGATCGCGCACAATCTGCCGCTCGCGTGCCCGGGTATCCAGGGCTTCTTCTTCAACGGCGGCACCGTGGTGCTGAGCCAGACGACGCGGCCCGAGGAAATGTTCCCGCTGGTGGCGAAGCACCGTGTCACGCACATCAAGGTCGTGCCGGCGCTGCTTATACGCCTCATCAACAGCCCCGACGTGAGCCGCCATGACACCTCGTCGGTGCGTTACATCCAGAGCGGCGGTCAGCGGCTCCAGCCCGAGGTGCGGCTCAAAACGCGGGAGCTCATTCCCACGGCATTCGTCCAGGAAAACTTCGGCATGTCGGAGGGCATGCTGTTCTTCGTTCGGTGCGGCGATCCCGAAGACGTGCGGCTCGAGACGGTAGGATACCCGATCTCGCCCGACGACGAGGTTCGGCTGCTCGACGATGACGACAACGAGGTCGCCTTCGGTGAAGTGGGCGAGCTTTGCGCGCGCGGTCCCTACACGCTGCGCGGCTATTACGGCGCGGTGGAACACAATAAGAAGGCATTCACCTCGGACGGCTTTTATCGCTCGGGCGACATGATGCGCCAGCATCTGTCGGGCGCCTATATGGTCGAGGGCCGCAAGAAGGACCTGATCAACCGCGGCGGCGAGAAGATCAGCGCCGAGGAAATCGAGAACCTGATCCTGCAGCATCCGGCGGTGCAGAACGTCGCATGCATTGCGGTGCCGGACCCCAATCTTGGCGAGCGCATGTGCGCCTGTATCATCCCGCACAAGGGCAAGAGTCTGACGCTCGACGAGCTGGTCAGGTTTCTGGCTGCCAAGGAGATCGCCAAGTTCAAGCTGCCGGAGCGGCTCCAACTCATGACGGAGTTTCCGCTGTCGACTTTCGGTAAGGTGTCGAAGAAGGTGCTCGTCGAGACTGTCGCAAAGCAGCTGGCGACGGCGCGCTGAGGGCGTCATGCGTATCATCGATTTGCACTGCTATCCGAACACCGAACCCTGGATCAGATGTCAGGGTCCCTATGTCGACGCACTCGCCAAATACTGGAAGCGACAGTGGACGTGGAAACAGGAAGACGAGGTGGTGCAGGATTTCGCCGCCGCCGGCGTCGACGCGGTGCTGGTTGCGCTCGATCTCGAGACCACGGCGAAGACGCCGCCGTGCTCGAATGATTACGTCCACGGCATGCAGCAGCGGCATAAAGACCGCATCATTCAGTCCTGGGCGGCGGTCGATCCGCTGAAGGGAAATGCCGCGATCGTCGAGGCGCAGCATGCGATCCGCGACCTCAAGATGCTCGGCTTCCACTTCCACCCCATCATGGGTCACTTTGCGGTCAATGAACGGCGCTTCTACCCGCTATGGGAAGCGATCACCGCGCTCAAGGTGCCGGTGATGATCGATGTCGGTACCACTGGCATGGGGGCGGGCATACCGGGCGGTCTCGGCGCCAAGATCCGCCATGCCCACCCCGCGTGCATCGACGAACTCGCCGCCGACTTTCCCGATCTCACGATCGTCATGGCTCACCCGGGTTGGCCATGGACCGACGAGACGACGGCCGTCGCGCTGCACAAGGGCAACGTGTTCTGGGAGATGTCGGGCTGGGCGCCGAAATATTTTCCGGCCCAACTCAAGACGGATATTCGCGCGCGGCTGCAGGACAAGGTCATGTTCGGCAGCGACTATCCAAGCATTCCCCACGCACGGCTGTTTCAGGAATGGCGCGAGCTTGGCTATGCCGACGCGGTGATGGAGAAGATTTTTCACCAGAACGCCGAGCGCGTTCTCGGGCTCTAGTCGATCACGGCAAAAAGAAAACGCCGCAGCGTCGCCGCCGCGGCGTCCGATCAGATCCTGGTTCGTGCTTAGACGAGCTTCAGATTTGCGGCCGAGGTGCGGCCCTGCTGGCTCTGCTCAAGGTCGAAGCTGACCTTCTGGCCCTCGTTCAGGGAACCGATGCCGGCGCGCTCGAGGGCGGAGATATGGACGAAAACATCCTTGCCGCCGTTCTCCGGCGCGATGAAACCGTAACCCTTCTGGGCGTTGAACCACTTGACCGTGCCAATTGCCATTCATGTCTCCATGGCGGTTCCCGGTGCGCACGATTGCGCACCAGATCGGCTGTCGAAAGGCACGGATTGCAGGGTCGGGCTCACAGTGGAGCGATCGAGCGCAGGCCGGAACCCAGCGAAGCGATGGCCAGAAAATTAGGGGATCGGCCGGCGGTTTTCAAGCCGGGATTGTGCGGATTTGCTGCAATCGCGAAGGATGCTCGGGCGCGGGCCGGTTGGCGGTCGTTTCTCGAGGCGCGGCGGGCGCCGTCGCGACGGCCCGGGCGCTGTGGCAATATGGGCGAGCAGGTGAAGCGTGAGTGAAAAGTTCGGCAGCTTCGATTACGTCATCGTCGGCGCGGGCAGCGCTGGCTGCGTGCTGGCCAATCGGCTGTCGGCCGATCCCGACGTGTCGGTACTGCTGCTCGAGGCGGGCGGTAACGACGACTACATCTGGATCCGGATTCCAATCGGCTATCTCTACACCCAGAACAATCCGCGCACCGATTGGTGCTTCAAGACCGAAACCGAGGCTGGGCTCAACGGTCGCGCGCTCAACTATCCGCGCGGCCGGGTCCTCGGCGGCTGCTCGTCAATCAACGGCATGATCTACATGCGCGGCCAGGCGCGCGACTACGACGGCTGGCGCCAGCTCGGCAATCCGGGCTGGTCGTGGGACGACGTGCTGCCCTATTTCAAGCGCTCGGAGGACAACATCACAGGCGCCGACGATTTTCACGGCCAGGGCGGCGAGTGGCGTGTCGAGCCGATGCGGCTCAGCTGGGAAATCCTCGACGCCTTTCGCGACGCCGCGGCCGAGATCGGCATTCCGAAGATCGACGATTTCAATCGTGGCAACAACGAAGGCAGCGCCTACTTTCGCGTCAATCAGCGGCGCGGCGTCCGTTGGAACACGGCGCGGGCGTTCCTCCGCCCGGTGATGAACCGGCCCAACCTTGCGGTTGTCACCGGTGCGCAGGCGAGGCGCATCCGTGTCACAGGACGGCGCGCCGTCGGCATCGAGTTTGTCAAGGACGGCACGCCACGACATGCTGAGGCGAGGGGTGAGGTGATCCTCGCCTCGGGTGCGATCGGCTCACCCCAACTGTTGCAGCTTTCCGGCATCGGGCCCGGCGCGTTGCTGCGGCAGTACGGCATCACGGTCGCACATGATCTTGCCGGTGTCGGCGAAAACCTTCAGGACCATCTGCAGATCCGTACGGTCTTCAAGGTTAGCAACACGCGCACCCTGAACGAGCGCGCCAACAGCCTCGGCGGCCGCATCGGCATGGGGCTCGAATATTTCCTGTTGAAGCGCGGGCCGCTGACCATGGCGCCGTCGCAGCTCGGCTGCTTCGCCAAGAGCGATCCATCGCGCGAGACGCCCAACCTCGAGTATCACGTGCAGCCGCTGAGTCTCGACAAGTTCGGCGACCCGTGCCATCCGTTTCCGGCCGTCACCGCGTCGGTGTGTAATCTGCGGCCTGACAGCCGCGGTTCGGTGCGGATCAAGGGCACCGACCCCGATGCCCATCCGGCAATCAAGCCTAATTACCTCTCGATCGATTCCGATCGTCGCGTCGCCGCCGACGCGATACGCCTGACGCGGCGCATCGCCGCCGCCAGGGCAATGGCGCGATTCATGCCCGAGGAGTACCGCCCGGGCGTCAACTACCAAAGTGACGACGAACTCGCACGCGCTGCCGGCGATATCGGCACGACGATTTTCCATCCGGTGGGAACGTGCAAGATGGGGTCGGACGCGGCTGCGGTCGTCGACGCACGCCTCGCCGTACACGGCATTGGCGGTTTGCGGATCGCCGACGCGTCGATCATGCCGACGATCACGTCGGGCAACACCAACTCGCCGACGATCATGATCGCCGAGAAAGCGGCCGATATGATCCGCGAGGATCGCCGTGCTGCCGCGGCCGCGCAGTAGCCGCTGCCGGTGCGCAACCATCGAGGAAGATTCCGCTGGAGGCAGGCATTGGCCTGACTATACTCGGCACTGTTCCGCATGGCTCCCCTCAACGAAACCCGGACCTCGCCGACCCAAGCGGTCAGCACGATGCAACGCCGCCTCGACGAGGGCCGTTTCTGCGTCACTGCCGAGGTCACGCCGCCGGTTACGGCCGATCCCACCGAGTTCATTGCGCGCGTTCTGCCGCTGAAGGGGGTCGCGGCCGCGGTCAACGTCACCGACGGCGCTGGCGCGAAATCGCACCTTGCGAGTATCGCCGCAGCGCATTTCCTGGTGCAGAACGGGATCGAGCCGATCCTGCAAATGACCTGCCGCGACCGCAACCGCATCGCACTGCAGAGCGATCTCCTCGGCGCCGTCGCTCTCGGCATCCGCAACGTGCTTATCCTCGGTGGCGACGATCCCAAGGCTGGCGACCAGCCGGAAGCCAAGGCGGTTTTCGATCTCGACAGCCGCAGCCTGCTTGCCACGGCGCAGAAGATGCGCAGCGAGCACAAGCTGCTGCCGGGCACCGAGATCAAGGGCGGCTTCGACTTATTTCTCGGGGCGGCTGATGTGCCGACTGACCCGCCGCCGGGCTGGGACGCCAAGGGCCTCAACGGCAAGGCCGACGCCGGCGCCGATTTCATCCAGACCCAATTCTGTATGGATATCGGTGTCGTCAAGCGCTATGCCGCGCGGCTGGTCGAACTCGGCTTGGTGCCGCGGGTCAAAATCCTGATCGGCATTGCGCCGATCCCGTCCGTGCGCTCGGCGCGCTGGATGAGGGAAAAGCTCTTCGGCACGATTATACCCGATGCCATTGTCGAGCGGATCGAAAAGGCCGCCGACGCACGCGCCGAAGGCAAGCGCATCTGCGTCGAGCTGTTGCGGCAGCTGGCCGAGGTGCCGGGAATTGCCGGCGCACATGTCATGGCGCCGCTCAACCCTTCGGACATCCCCGAGGTGATCACCGCCTCGGGCGTCACCGCGAAGCAGCGCGCTCCCTAATCTCTGGCTTGCGTGCACCGTCGCTCACGCCATGGTGTTGGTGAGCGTGCCGCAACCCTCGATCTCGATCGTGACGACATCGCCTTTTTTTAGGAACTCGCCGCGCGGCTTGCCGACGCCTGCCGGCGTGCCGGTGGCGATGACGTCGCCGGGCATCAGCGTTACGTGGCGGCTGAGATAGGCGATCTGCTCCGGCACGTTGTGGATCAGCTGGTTGGTATTCGAGTTCTGCTTGATGGCGTCGTTGACCCACAGCTTGATCGACAAATTGCCGGGGTTCTCGAGGAACGCGGCTGGCGTGATCCACGGACCCATGGGAGCGGCATCAGTGAAGCATTTCTGGCCTATCCAGTCATAGGTCATCGGCCCGCCGAAATCCTTGCGCAGCATCAGGTCGCGCGCCGACAGATCGTTGACGATGGTGTAGCCGGCCACCGCGTCGAGCGCGCGCTCAACCGGAATGTCGCGTCCACCCTTGCCGATGACGACGCCGAGCTCGGCCTCCCAATCCACCTGCTGCGACACGGCGGGCAGATGAGCGGGGGCGTCCGGACCGATGATCGAATGCACCGAGGTCTTGAGGAAAAACCAGGGCTCGGCCGGACGCTGTGTGCGGTCGAGGGGGCGGCCTTGCCCTTCGGCACGCGCCATTTCCTCCTTGTGGTCCCAGTAATTGGCGCCGGCGCAGAACAAGCCATCCGGATAGAGCACGGGCGCAAGCAGCTTGATCCGCTTGAGCGGCTTGCCGTTCGCGGGCTTGACCTTACCGGCCGCCTTGGCGAGCGCGCGATGCGTCTTCGCCCAGGTTCCCAGCAGCGCCTTGACCGACGAGGCATCGACGCCGGCGCCGCGCAACAACGCGGCCGCCGAATACACGCGGCCGTCCACCAGGATGCCTGCGACCGGCTTGTTGCCGTCACGATAAGTCAACAGACGGTAGTCGGCCACCGGATCCTCCCTTTCGCGCCGAGATTAGCGGCAGTGACGTGTCAGCGGAAGCGCGTCACGCTATGCTGGCCAAGCGAATTGATGTGCACGCGCTCCACACCGACGCTGCACCGAAAAAATCTAAATCCTTGTCGACAGCCAGATGGCAAGCCGCGAGCCGGTCTTGATCGCGGCCGAGAGCAGCGGATAGCCCGGTGTCTCCCGCGCGCCATGCTCCAATGCCGTGTCCCGATGCTCGAGCTCGTCGGCGCGGAAGTCGGCGATCGTCTTGGCCAGGCCCGGTTCATCGTCGCCAAGCGCTTCGAGCTGGCGGCGGTAATGCTCGTCGATCGTCTCTTCGACCGCGACGGTGCACGCCATCGCCGCACTTTCGCCCAGGAGCGCGGTCGCCACGCCGAGCGCGTAGCCCGCCGTGTGCCAGAGCGGCGACAGCGCCGTCGGCCGCACGCGTCGCTCGGCGACCAACTGACCGAACGTCTCGAGGTGGCGTCGCTCCTGTGCGGCCATACGTTCGACCGCGGCAATCGCCGTCGCGCTCTTGAGTACCGCGAGCTGCCCGTCATAGATGCGCGCGGCCCCATATTCGCCGGCATGATCGACCCGGATCATACGCTCGACCAGATTGGCGGCGGCGCGATCGCCGGGTAGCCGTTCCGCCACGCGCGTGGCGGTTTTCGTGCGGCGCCGTCGGCTCATGCGCGACGCTTCCAAGCAAAGAAAGTAAATATTGCGATCAGCACGGACACGAGGAAGTTCCAGCCGGCGAGCGAGACTCCCCAGAGCGACCATTGCACCTGGTCGCACAGCGCGACTTGGGTTCGCGCCAGCATCTGCTTCAGCTCCGCCAGGGTCTGCGGCGCACGGCCGCTGTTGGTGCAGGCGGTCGGGCCTTGGAACCAGTGTTGCTCGACGCCAACATGATAGAAGCCAAGCACCGCGCTGCCGACGAATACCAGCACGAGCAGCAGCAGCGCTACGCGCGGCCAACCTGGCGCCGGAAGGGCCAGGGCCAAGACCGCGATCATGATCGCCGCGTAATACGGCCAACGCTCCATGAGGCACAGCTCGCAGGGTTGCAGACCGCCCCAATATTGCGACACCAGCGCCGCGCCAATCACGGCGATGGCGGCCACGAGGATAATGATAAGGGGCTGACGCGCGGTGTTCATGCTGCTTCTACGGGAGAGAGGTTAGTCGTTGGGCCGCAAGCGATGCTTCACATGCCACCAGATATACCCTCCGACGCCGATGACAATCGTGCCGACGATCACGATATCGAAGCGCTGCATGATCGCCTTGAACACGGGATTGCTGTCCCACTGCTCGCCCAGCTTGTATCCGACATAGGCGAGCGCGAAGCACCACGGCCACGAGCCGACGAACGTATAAAACTGGAATTTCAGCTGCGGCATGCCGGCGACGCCGGCGGGCAAGGCGATGAACGTCCGAATGACCGGCAGCATCCGGCCGACCAACACGGTCACACTGCCATAACGTCCGAAGAATCGATCGGCCCAATCGAGCTCGCGACGGCCCATCATGATATAGCCGCCCCATCGTTCGATGAACGGGCGCCCCCCGTAATACCCGACCGCATAGGCGATGCTCGAGCCGAGATTGCTGCCGATCGCGCCCGCCGTCGCAACCAGGACGAGATCGAACCGACCGGTGAACACCAGGTAGCCGGAAAACGGCATGATGATCTCCGACGGCAGCGGAATGCAGGCGGATTCGATCGCCATCAAGACGACGATGCCGCCGTAGCCGAGGGCCGAGATCGTCCCGACGATCAACCCGGCCAGCGACGGAACGATCTTGGCGAGCATGTCGGTTCAAATCCATTCGTGGATAGGTGGGCACGACCTAAGCACGCCCTTGCGCGACGAGTGCGGCGATCTAGCCGCAACTCCATTGCCGCCGCAAGCGCGAAGCCGCATTGACCCCGCGGGACCCCCGGCTATAGTGGCCGCCGCTGCCCCTGTGGCGGAATTGGTAGACGCGGCAGACTCAAAATCTGTTGCTCGCAAGGGCGTGCTGGTTCGAGTCCGGCCAGGGGCACCAAAGCTTTCGGGGGATCAAAGCATGATGCACGGCGGCGGTATTCTCATCCTGTTGCTCGTCGGTCTGGTCGCCGGCTGGCTGGCCGGCCAGATCGTGCGTGGCCGGGGCTTCGGCCTGGTCGGCGATCTCGTCGTCGGCGTCGTCGGCGCGTTCATCGGCTCGTGGCTCTTTGGCGCGCTCGGCATCTTCATCGGCATGGGGCTCATCGGCGAGATCATCAGCGCGACGATCGGCGCAGTGATCCTCGTCGCCATCATCCGGTTGGTCCGGCGCGTCTGACGGAACGCCGCCGCAGCGCGGCTCAGCCGCTGTTGCGGAGGCCCGCCGCGATGCCGTTGATGGTGCGGTGGATGTCGCGCACGGTGCGCTCGTCGTTGTCGCCGGCGCGGTGGCGCTTCAAGAGCTCGATCTGCACGTGGTTCAATGGATCGAGATAAGGGAAGCGGTTGCGGATCGAGCGGCCGAGCAGCGGATTGCTTTCGAGCAATGACTTCTGTTCCATGATCTCCAGTAACGCTTCGACAGTGGACTGCCACTCGGTGCGCAACCGCACGAAGATCGCGTCGCGCAGCGTCGCGTCCGTGACCAGCCTGGAATAGCGCTCGGCGATGCCGATATCGCTCTTGGCCAGCACCATGTCCATGTTCGAGAGCAGTGCCGCAAAAAACGGCCATTCGCGGTACATGGCGCGCAGCGTCGCTAGGCCTTCCGCCGGATGATTGGCCAACCATGCGCGGACTGCCGAACCGAAGCCGTACCACCCGGGCAGCATCAAGCGGCATTGTGCCCAGCTGAATACCCACGGGATCGCGCGCAAGTCTGCAACGCGGCGCGACGGCCGGCGCGAGGCCGGTCGGCTGCCGAGATTGAGGTTGACGATCTCGCCGATCACCGTCGCTTCCCAGAAGTAGCGCTCGAAGCCCGGCGTCTCGTAAACCAGGCTGCGGTACGCGCGATACGCTTGGTCCGACAAAGCTTCCATCGCGGCGACAAAAGCGGCGGGCGGCGTTGCCGCGGCGTCCGGCAGCAGCGTCGCCTCGATGGTCGCGGCGGCGAGCGCCTCGAGATTGCGGCGGCCGACCTCGGGGTTGGAATACTTGGCGGCGATCACTTCGCCCTGCTCGGTGATGCGGATGGCACCGTCGACCGCGCCGGCGGGTTGCGCGCGGATCGCCTGATAACTCGGGCCGCCGCCGCGTCCGACAGAGCCGCCGCGACCGTGAAAGAGGCGCAGCCGAACGCCATGGCGCCGGCAAGCCTCGACAAGCGCGGTTTCGGCCTTCCACAGCTCCCACCCCGAAGTGAGATAGCCGCCATCCTTGTTGCTGTCGGAGTACCCGAGCATCACTTCCTGCACCGCGCCGCGGCCGTCGACGAGCCGTCGATAGGCCGGCAGCGCCAGGAGGCGCTCGACGATACCGCCGCAGCGGCGAAGATCGTCGATCGTCTCGAACAGCGGCACGATATCGATGTCGAGCTCGTGTTGGTGAGGGCAATACAGCCCGACTTCCTTGAGCAGCAAGATCACCTCGAGCACGTCGGAGACGCCGTCCGCCTTCGAGATGATGTAGCTCGAGATCGCCGCACGGCCGTAACGCCGCTGCATCTCCGCCGCGGCACGCAGGATGCCGAGCTCCGCGGCAGTTTCGTCGGAATATGTCACCGATGGTGCGACCAGCGGCCGCACAGTTGCGAGCTCGGCGAGCAAAACGGCGACGCGGGCATCCTCGCCGAGACCGCGATAGTCGGTTCCCGGAGCGGCCATCTCCAGCAACTCGGCGATGACGCGCTCGTGCACGTCGGCATTCTGGCGCAGATCGAGCGCGGCGAGATGGAACCCGAACACGTTGACGGCACGACGCAGGTCGCGGAGCCGGCCGCGCGCGAGCATCGCCGAGCCGTTCGCCACCAGGGAATCATGAATGACCTCGAGATCGGCAGCCAGCGCGGCCGCGTCACGATAGGCCGATGCCTCGCCAACGGGCGTGCGTGAGGCATGCGTGCCGTTGAGTGCGGCGCCGGTCGCGGCGACGCGCGCGTAAATGCCGGAGATCGCGCGCCGATAGGGCTCGCGAGCGCGATGGGGCGAGCGGTCGGGCGAGCGCTCGGCGAGCGAATCGAGCGCCGCCGTCGTGCTCACCAGCAGCGCATGCAGCGACAATTCGCGACCGAGCTCGTGCAGTTCGTCCAGGTAAAAGTGCAGCGCGCGGTCGCTCTGCATCAGGATCGCTTGGCGCAGGACCTCGGCGGTGACGAACGGATTGCCGTCGCGATCGCCGCCGATCCAACTGCCGACCCGCAGGAACGGCGGCACCGGTGCCGTCAGCGCATCGGCGAGCTGGTCCTCGAGTGCCGCGTATAGCCGCGGCACTTCGCGCAGGAACGTATAATCGTAATAGGCGAGACCGTTGGCGACTTCGTCGATCACGGCAAGGCGCGTTCGGCGCAGCAGTGCCGTCTGCCACACGGTCAGCACTGCGCGCCGCAATGCTTCCTCGTTGGCCGCGGCTTCTTCTGGGATCAGCGCCGTCCGGTCCCGTTCCGCGAGCAATGTCGCGATCTCCTGCTCGCGATCGAGCGTGCTCCGGCGCCGCACCTCGGTCGGATGGGCGGTGAGCACGGGGCAAACCAATGCCCGATCAAAGAACGCCCGCAACGCGGACGGCGATACCTCGGCGGCGCGCACGGCCGCAATCGCGCGCGCCATCGTGCCCTCGCGCGGCGCGGACGCGCGCATGGCATGTGCCCGGGTGCGCCGGATGTGATGCTGGTCCTCGGCGAGGTTGGCGAGGTGCGAGAAATACGTGAACGAGCGGATGACCCGCGTCGTTTCGTCGGGCGCAAGGCGGTTCAGGATGCTTTCGAGCTCCTGCCGCGCAGCCTCGTCGGCGTCCCGATGGAAGCGGATCGAGGATCGACGCACGCGCTCGACAATTTCGAACATGGCGTCGCCCGCCTGGCTGCGCAGCGTTTCGCCCAGGATCCGCCCCAAGAGGCGGATGTCGTTGCGCAAGGGCAGATCCTTCTCGGGCGTTTCTTCGGTCCCCAGTGGATCGGCCGAGTCGAGTTTAACTTTCTCCAGCATCGGTCAGTCCCAGTTTGATCGGCGGATCGGTCGCGGTCGTACCGCATTGCCGGTGTCAAGTCGCCGTCCGCCGCGGTAGGTTGCCACGCCCAGCTATTTCAGTTGAGGCACCCGTCAATTACCGTTATTTAGCCGAACGCCGGTGCAGTTGTCTCAGACTCCGTTGCCACACCGTTGCCAGCTAGCCGCGCCTGTGACCGACGCTACCATCCGAAATGCACCCGGTCCCGCTGATCCCGCAATGACCATCGACGCTCGCATTTCTCACCAAATCGCGGCGGCCGCAATCGGCAATGCGCTCGAGTGGTACGATTTCGCCATCTACGGCTATGTCGCCGTGACGATCTCGAAGCTGTTTTTTCCGGCGGCGGCCGGTTGGGCGCCGCTGCTGGCGACGTTTGGGCTTTTTGCCGTTGCCTACGTGATCCGGCCGATTTCGGGAATTATGCTCGGCTATTACGCCGACCGTTTTGGCCGCAAGAGGCTTCTGGTCGTCGCCATCGTGCTGATGGCGACGGGGAGTGCGATGATCGCGGTCGCACCGACCTATCGGACGGCCGGCTTGGCGGCGCCGCTGATCATTCTCGTCGCTAGACTGCTGCAAGGCATTTCGGCCGGCGGCGAGTTTAGTAGCGCCACTGCGTTCTTGGTCGAACACGCTCCCCCGCCGTTGCGCGGCTTCTATGGCGCCTGGCAGTTTTCGGGGCAAGGCGCCGCGGTCCTGCTCTCCGGCATCGTCGGTCTGCTCATCACCCGCTATTTTGACGTCGCCCAGCTCGAATCCTGGGGATGGCGCCTGCCGTTCGTTTTCGGTTCCGTCGTCGGACCGATCGGACTTTATCTCCGGCTCAAGCTCTCGGAAACACCGGCGTTCCTCGCCGACCGCGCCCATCGCGAACGTCAGACCTCGATCATCGATATGCTCGCGACGTGCCGATGGGGCGTGCTGATCGGCTTGGGCCTCGTGCTCGGTGGAACGGCCGCGTTTTACGTCCTTTTCGTCTTCATCCCGACTTATGCGCTCACCGTGCTGCACCTGGGCGCGAGCGCCGCTTTCGTCGCGCCGATCGTCGCCGGAGCGACCGTGACGATCTGCTGCCCGTCCATGGGTTATCTTTCTGATTGGATCGGTCGGCGCCGCATGATGGCTGCTTCGGTCGCCGCGTTTGTGATCATCACGTATCCGGCGTTCAAATGGCTTCAGACGGCGCCGCGGATAACGACGCTGGCTTTGCTCGAGCTCGGCTTCGGCGTGCTGTTCTCGGCCTACGCCGGTTCGTTCAGTGCATCGATTGCCGAGCTGTTTCCGATTCATGCCCGGGCGACGGCGATGGCCGCTGCATACAACATCGGCGTTTCGCTGTTCGGCGGCGGCGCACCCTTCATTGTCGCGTGGCTGATCGCGCGGACCGGCGATCCCCTCGCGCCGGCCTATTATGTCATGGTCGCGTTGTGCCTGACGCTGATTGCGATCGCCGCGATGCCGCTTGCGGGCGCGGCGTCGTCACGCGTCGCCCCCGGGCCGTCCCTCGGTGCGCGGCAGGACTGACGCCGGCGGCAGCCCCATCGGCCGTGCGAGATCGGCCGTCTCGAGCCGAAGCCACGACTCCATTGCGGCATCACGCGGGCAAGTCAGCAGATCATATCGGTGGAGATCGCTGCCTTCGCCGGGGCGCGTGCGCCAGATGCCGAGGTCTATTCCGGTCATGCCGTAGATGTCGAAGGCATGGCGACGCGCAAGCGAGCCTTCGATAATCGCGATGAGCCACGACCAGCGCCAGTGACAGAGAATCCACAAGTTGTGCAGGCGGGACATGGCCGAAAGTGTTTGGCCACCGGTGACTTCTTGTGCCAAATACACGGAGCCAGCGCACACAACGTTGCACGCTCGGATCGTCCTGGCGATGGGCGACCGCACAATACAGCGATCAGACGCCCGCCACATTGTTGGCGGGTGCATAACCCAGAATTTTCCGCCCTCCATCTCTTCCGCCAAGCTGCGCTCGCACCAAATCAGCCGGGATGTGATGCAGCCCTGCGGTACGTCGCCCCGCATTAGAGCCATCACCACGGTGTCGGCCGGAGTTGCATTCGGATGAAAGCGCACGTCATTCGTCTGGATGAGCCGCTTCATCCGTCCCGCACTCGCACGGTAGAGCTTCTCGGCGGAGGTCAGGTCGTGGCCGATGACAAGCCGCAAGCCCCGTGACTCAAGCGAGCGTAGTAGGGGCGGTATGAGCTTCGCGCCAACTATGTGTACGCGATCAAACGGCAGCCCTTCGTCGGGTGCGAACTCGTCAAGAAAATCACGGAACTCGTCGTGAGAAGGCCTCGCGTTACTGATAAGTACATTTCCATCGTGCATGGCGTCGGTGCCTCATGAGCCGGAATTCTTTCACGCCCCCGCCCGGCTCCAGGTCGAGAAGCGCCGCACACGAATTTCTCGTGCACGACGGCAGGTTGGCGCATGCGCCCGGGATGTTCCATGCTTGGCGCGCGCCGTTGCGAATCTGCCGATTGACATTGAGTCCACGCCTTCATGGCGAGCACCCGGCGCTTTCCGCAGCGGGTCCGGGCGCACGACATCGAACCGCAAGCAATATTAGACCAACAGGCGTCCGTTCCGTCGAATATGGCAGGACGAGTGCCTCGAAATGCCGCGTGAATCCGTCAACGATTTGATCAACCTGTTCGTGATAAGGCCCGCGTCGCTCGACGACGTTGGTGAACCACCTTGTCGCCAGCCGCCGCACATCGGCGAGCGGCAAATCGGCTATTGGCCTACCGGTGAAATCGGAACCTAATCGCGAGACAAGTTCCGTACCGTGGAGGCGAACGCTGAAGGCTTTCCCATTGGGCCCGACGTCGATCAGGGCCAAATGACCGAGGATATAGCGCATTTTGACTGGATCGACGCGGTCGCGTGTCGGCATCGGATCGGTGCCGCGTTCGCGGTCCCAATACTGGTAGAGCCGACGGAGCAACGGATCGCTGATGCGTGGAGGGACGGCGGTCAGCGAATTCATGGTGCTTCGGCTCCAAGTTTTGACGGAATTGTCCGAAGCGCCGGACGCGCCCACGCGCCGGACGGGCAGGTTCCGGTCGAAGGCGCGTTACGGAGGGTCCCGCGCGTGTTCGTATAACGTGTCGACGGCCGTTCTTGCCGGACAGGGTGCGAGACCGACGGTGGCGACGGGACCCGGAAAAACGCTGCCCGTCCCCCAAGGATGGGCGCAAGAAATCGCAGCTCGCAACCGCCGCACCACGCCGAGGCGGGTGAACGCGCGGTGTTAAGGCCTTGGTCGGCCAGACGTGCTAGAGTATGCATAAGCAATAAAAATACGTAGTATTCGAGACAAGCTTGGTGTCTCGCTTGACAACTTTGGATTGAGCGCGGATGGGAGATTTTCAGTCGAATTTCCAGGAGGCGCTGCGGCGGCGCCTGTTTCCGAACGCGCCCTTGCATCTCAAACAGGTTGCGGGGGCGATCGGACGTTCGGAAAACACTGTCACCCGCTGGTGGCGCGGTGAGACGCGCATTGTGGGGGACGATCTTTTTCGAATCGCGAGATTTCTCGCGAATCGCGGCGATGTTGCGTTTTTGCCGGAGATCTTCGGCGATCTAGTGCCTGGCATGGACGCACGAGCGGGCACCGACGAGAAGGTGCTTGAGTTGATCCGCGCTATTGTGCGCCGACTGGGTGCGGCCGACAGCGCGGGCGGCGATCGATATGTCTGGATCACTGCCGAAGGAGAGATGGCAATAGCCGCCTCGGGGCACGCCGGTTACGTCCGGCGCGCGCTACGTTTGTCTCACAGTGTGGCCGATTTGGCGAACTACGCGATGCGGGTTCTGGGCTGGATCGCCATAACAGAGCGTACTGACGACCACACCGTGGTCATCCGGCATGACGGCCGGCGAGTCGCGCCGCTTGCCGCTGAGCGTATCTGCTCGTGGCTGGATGACCACGCCGATCGGGTGCCGCATGTTCGCCGCTTGGTTCATTTGGACGATCAATGGGTCGAGGCGCGTCACACAAGCGCTGCTGCCGCGGCCGCAATCGCGAGGATCGCGTATATCGTTCGCATTCCGCGCCGGCCATGGGTTGTCAAATCGTTGCCGCTCGATGCCATTACAGATCCTTTGCTCGGCAACCTGGCACGCATCCATAACGAGGCTCCCGATCAGCTCATTCGTGCCGCGGCCGATCTCGGCGCTTTCACGACCAGCTCTCTCTTTGGTGGTGCCGGTGACGAGGTTGTTTCTCAGCACGTCGCGACCGGCTTTGGGTTCGACACGTCTCACGTCGTCGGCATGAATGTTCTCGCGCGCGCCGATACGGATTACGCCTTGATGCTGCACGCGCGAATCCTGCGTACGCGGCGCGAGGGCCCCAACTACAACGAACTCATCGGTACAATCGACGATCGGCACGTTCGGTATCTCAATTTGGCGCTGCCGGAACCCGGTCCGCAGGGTCGTGTCCTGACGTCGACGGTGATGCTCGAGCTCGAGCGGGTGAACGCTTGATCCACCGCGATTGGTGCAGCGAGCGGCGATAACCCCAGCGTCCAACACCATTTGAATCGCCGCGCTTGGCGGCCGGCCGCAGCCGGCGGCGCCGTCACACCGACGCGTGCGGCATGCCGAGGCGGGCGGAAAGGGCTTCCGCGGCGGCGGGCAGAAACGCCTGTGGATCGGGCAGGACCAACGCTGCCGACCGTACGTGATGGTGTGCGGGGTTGACGCCCGGAGGCGCTGCCCCTTGTTCGGTCAGCGCCTTCACTGCCTTGAGCAAGCGGTTGCGCGCCATGATGATGCCGTTGTCGGTCGAGACCAGGTTCTCGCGGCTACGGTCGACAATCGGTCCCATGCTTTCCTGCAGGCTGGCGTCCTGCATGGCGATGCCCTCGACGCCGCTGAAGCTGCGGCCGGCCCTCTGCGCCGCACGATCCATTAGATAGTCGTTGTCCTTGTTGGCACGCGGCCGATAGGTGCCTGGCACGTAGGTCACGTGGACACCCTTGCCGTTGCGCATCGCATCGAGCTCAGCCCCGGTGAGCGCGCGCGTCGGGTGGAAATCGAAGCTCCACGCCCAGCAGCTCTGATCGTCGATCGGGATCCAGAAATGCCCGTGCACCGGGTGATCGGCGCGTGGCGGCACGATTGTGAAACATGGCATGACCCACGGCGTGATGCGCCAATACCAGTTGCCGTTCTCGGCCTTGCGGCGCGCACCGATGAATAAGCCGCCGGGCGCCTCGGCTACCTCGAAATGCGGCCGGGCATCGTTCAGGTTGTACTGGTTGCCCTTGGCGCCCTTGAACAGCGGATCGGTCTGCAGCGCGGCACGATGCAGGAACGAGACATGGCTCGAATCGATGCCGCCCTCGAGCGCCTGAAGCCAATTGCACTCCTGCAAACGCTTGGAAACGAAGCGCTGTTCGGATGCCACGAGCGCGAACTCGAACTCGGGCAAGGGCGGTTGTTTGTCCGGCGGTCCCATATAGGTCCACAGGATGCCGCCGCGTGCGATGAGCGGATACGAGGCGAGCTTGATGCGCCGGCAAAAGCCGGTCTCGGCGCCCTCCGACGGCACCTCGATGCACTGGCCGGTGACGTCGTACTTCCAGCCGTGATAGGCGCAGCGGATGCCGCCTTCCTCGTTGCGGCCGAACCATAGCGACGTGCGGCGATGGGCGCAGAATTCCTCGATCAGCCCCATGCGGCCGCTGGTGTCGCGCAGCGCCAGGAGTTGCTCGCCGAGCAGCGTGACGCGCACCGGCGGACAGTCGTTCTCGGGCAGCTCGTCGGCGAGCAGGGCAGGAATCCAGTAGCTGCGGAACATGCGACCCATCGCGGTGCCGGCACCGGTCCGCGTCAGCAGCACGTTCAGCTCGGGTTTCAGCATGGCCCGATCCTACACGATCCGGTGCGGCGGCTCACGCCTCAGAAGGTCTCGCGCCACGGCCGCAGCTCGATCTCCCAGGCCCAGGCGCTGCGGTGCTGGCGGTGGAGCTGGAGATAGGTCTGGGCGATGGCGTCGGGCTCGAGCAGGCCATCGTCGCCGCGCTGGGATTCGCGCGGGTCGCCGGCGCGGCGGATGCCGCCGTCGATCACGACGTGGCAGACATGGATGTTCTGCGGTTGCAACTCGCGGGCGAGGGCCTGGGACAGGCCGCGCAGCGCGAATTTTCCCATGGCGAAGGGGGCTGACCTCGGGTAGCCCTTGACGCTGGCCGAGGCGCCGGTGAAGAGCAGCGTGCCGCGGCCCTTTTTCAGCATGTCGCGCGCCGCCAGCTGCGCCACCAGGAAACCGCCGAAGGCGGAACTCATGAGCGATTGCTGGACGGCTAACGCGTCCACCTCGGTAATACTGCCGGGCACCCGCTGTCCGGCGTTGTAGACGACGAGATCGGGCGCGCCAAGGTCGCTTTCGACCCGCTTGAAGAGCGCTTCGACATCGTTGAGCTTGCTGGCGTCGCAGGCATAGGCGCGGCCGCCGGTCTCGGCGCACAGGCCTTCGAGCTTCTTGGCGTCGCGCGCCGCCAGCGCAACCTGCATGCCTTCCTTGGCAAAGAGCCGCGCCAGCGCGGCGCTCAGGCCGCTGCCGGTGCCGACGATGAGCGCGACCTCGGCCACCGCGCCCTCGGTCTCAGTCGCGGCGGTCGGGCAGCAACGCCTCGGCGGCGTCGCGCGCGGCGGCGCGCTTCAGCGCCTCGCGCTTGAGCTCGACCATGACCGGCTTCTGCTGGCGCGCGCGCACCATGCCGGAATTGACGTGGGTCGCGGTCCCGGCGGCGAGCAGGCGGAAGCCCAGGAGCTGCGGCGCGTCGGGCGTGCCGCCGAGCTCGGCCTCGACTTCCTGGCCCTTGAACAGCCGCATGATGTTCGCCTTCTCGATCACCGCCGGCTCGAACGGCAGGTCGCCGCTCACGCCCTGGAGGCGGAGCGCGCCGCGGCGGCTTTGCGGATCGAACCAGCGGACGACGCCGCGCGTGGTGCGGTCGCGCGCCGGCGGTGGTGCGAACGGCGCCACCTCGACCGGCGCCTGGACCTCGGCGCGGCGCACCAGCGTCGGCGCCGGCGGTGGTGCCGGCTTCTCGACGACCGGTGCGAACTCGACCGGCGCGGCGGCGCGCGGCTTGCGGCCGCGGCGCTTGGGCGCGGTCTCGGCCGCTTCCGATGCGGGCACCGGCTCGGCGGCCGCTTCGCGCGTGTCGGCGGTCGCAGCCGCTTCTTCCGCGCGCTGCGGATTATCGAGCTTGGCGAGCGTGCGATGCACGGTGTCGATCAGTTCGGCAATCTCCTGCTGCGAGGTTGGACGCTCGGCCAGCAGCTTGGCGATCATGCGGGCGGTATTCGCCGTCGCAGAAGACATCGTGGTCCCCTGTTTCACCTAATGGACTGGAACGGTCGCCGCGAGGTGGCGGCAATCGAAGAATGGGCAAGACCGGCGGTGACGATCGGATCGCGTCCGCGGTCCAGGCAGGCAATCTCTCATAGCATGCCCCCGCCCTTTGGCAAACTGCGCGATGAGCCTTCGCTCTCTCTGGCCGATAGGATATGGGAAATATGTTGCACCGATGATACGCAGTGTCGTCGGCCGGCGTCGTGATCATGCTGTGTCTCGCGCGCGTGCACTGCGCTCGGCGCATAGCGGATCGTCGCCGACTCGTATTTGACACCGGTCGGCTCGGGTGTTACCAGCGCCATGGAGCGGCGCGTCGCGCCCTTCGTGCAGGGTGTTCCAGAAAGGATTTTTCCGGTTCCATGCCGCGGATTTCGGTCGGCGACTGTCAGCTGCATTACGAACGCACCGGCGGCGGCTTTCCGGTCGTCTTCATCACTGGCCTGAGCGGCCACGCCAATTATTGGCGCGAGCAGGTGCCGGTCTTCGCCCGCGCCTTCGATGTCGTCACTTTCGATCATCGCGGCATCGGCCAGAGCGACCACAGCCGCATTTCCTACACCGTCGAGCGCCTGGCCGCCGACACCATCGGCCTGCTCGATGCGCTCGAGATATCCAAGGCGCACATCGTCGGCCATTCGACCGGCGGCGCCATCGCCCAGATCCTCGGCATCGAGCATCCGCAGCGCCTGGCGAGCCTCTCGATCTGCGCCAGCTGGCCCAAGGCCGACGCCTATTTCCGCCGCCTCTTCGCGCTGCGCAAGGAGATCCTGGCGAAGCTCGGCCCCACCAGCTATGTCCAGGCCAACTCGCTCTTCCTCTATCCCGCCTATTACATCGCCGAGAACAACGAGAAGCTGCGCCAGTACGAGGCGCAGAACCTCGCCACCTTCTCCGCGCCCGAGATCACCATGAGCCGCATCGACGCGATCCTCGCTTTCGACCGCACCGCCGAGTTGAGCCGCATCCGCACGCCGACACTGATCGTCGCGGCGCAGGACGACAACGTCACGCCGGCCTATTTTTCCGAGCAGCTCGCGCGCGCCATTCCCGGCGCCGAGGCGAAGTTCCTGCCGCAGGGCGGCCATTCCTTCCCGCACACCATGGCGCGCGAGTTCAACAACGCCGTGCTGCCGTTCCTCGCCGCGCACACGCCCGCCGACGCCCGCCGCACGGCGTAAGCGGCGCACCATCGGCGCGCGCCTGCTCTTCGCGCCGCTATGTGCGATGCGCCTCCGTCCGCGGCAATCGGCTATCGCTCGCTCAACTGGACATCGCAAGTGCGAATATCGCGCGGGGTGCGCCGGCTGGGAAATCCGGGCTATAGTCTTGGCCACGCTCATGAAAGCCGACTTCGAGATTGATGCCGGTATAAAGACGTTTGCCTCAGGCTTGCTGCCGGAGCTGATCTCGGTGCTGCGTCAGGCTCGGCCAGGCGATCTCATTGCCGTAACCAGCAGTCAGGCCAGCGTCGGCGTCGAGCTCGAAGCTTGGTGCCGCTTCACGCAAAACAGCTTGGTCGATGCGGCCGTCGCGGCCGGCCGCGGCCGGTGGGTCGTTCGATGCGGGGCGGCGCCCGCGGCGCCCGAGGTGGATCGCCCGATCGGCTCGCGTCTTTGGCTCTACACGAATTTCGACTGCAACTTGCAGTGCGATTACTGCTGCGTCCGTTCTTCGCCCCGGGCGCCCCGACGCGCGCTCGGCCTCGAGCGCGTACGGCGCATTGCGCTCGAAGCGGCCGAGCTCGGCGTCGGCGAAATCTACGTGACCGGCGGTGAACCCTTTCTGCTCGGAGATGTCGGGGAGATCGTGGCCGCGTGCGCCGCCGCCGCACCGACCACCGTCCTCACCAACGGGATGCTGCTCGCGGGGCGGCGTCTCGAAATCCTGCGTTCATTGTCGCGCGAACGCGTCACGTTGCAGATCAGCCTCGATAGCCCGACACCCGAGCGGCACGATCGCCATCGCGGCGCGGGCACCTGGGCGCGCGCCTGGCGTGGCATCGAGCGCGCGCGGTCCGAGGGATTTCGGGTGCGCTTGGCGGCGACGGTGGCGACCGACGCCGAGGCCGCCGAGTTCCGCCGCTTTCTCGACGCGCAGCAAATCGCCGAGGAGAACCGCGTGATCCGCCGTATCGCCATTCGGGGCTTCGCCGAGCAGGGCATCGCCATGGCGCGGGCAGATCTCATACCTGAAATCACGATCACCGCCGACGGCGTCTATTGGCATCCGGTGGGAGCCGAGGACGCCGACCTGTTCCTGACGCGGGACATCTTTCCGCTCGCTGCGGCCTTTGCCGCGGTCCGTCGCGAATTCGAGCGCGAAACCGCGCATCAGCGGCGATTGGCAGCGATTTTCAACTGCGCCTGAGCCGCGAAGGCCAACGCCTTCGCCGCCCTTCGCAGGGAACCGCCCAGTCCTAGGTACGTGGGGGCGTGAAGAAGCCCTGCCGTGCTGCGGCCTCACGCAGGGCATCGTATCCGTCGATATGCGGACCGACCCAGCGCCGGAGTCCTTCCGCGTCGAGCACGGCTCGATGGCTGGGATTCTCGTAGCTCATTGCAGCCAGGGCATCGGCGAATCGCTGCTCCAATGTTCGGTCAAATTCGGGCCGGGCGATGAACATACAGTGATTGTAGGGCGGCGACGTCCAAATCTCGGTCAATGCACCTTCTGGCACCAAGCGCTCGCTGCGCACAGTGTTCCAGAACGGGCTGCCGATCGCGCCGGCGTCCGCGCGGCCGTCGAGGACGGCCCGAACGACTTCGGCCTCGCTCGCGCCGGTATCGCCATGCTTGCCAACGTCGCTGTTGAAGCGAAGCGAGCGGTAGTCGTGCCCCTCCACCAAGCCTTCACGCGCGAGGAAATGGACGGGCAGGATCGCGGCATGCCCGCTATCGCGGCTACCGAGCGCGAGGGTGCGATCCCTGAGATCGCCCAGCGTGGTAACCGGACCGCCCGTGACCGCGACGATCTTGGTCGTCCAACCGAGATCGGTATCGCGCATCGCGATCGGCCGGCAGCGATGCTCGCTCCACGCGTCCGCCTGCAGATAGGCGAGGTTCGTGTTCCAGCCGATATCGATGCGCGGCACCGGGTCGCCAGGTCCCGCCAAGAGGGCGCTCACCTGCGCCTCATAGCTTTGAAACAGCACCACTTCGACGGGCAGATGCGCCTCCTCGTGAAAATATCGGCGCATCCCTTCCCAGATGGAGACCACCTTCGGATCGTATGCGACGGCACCCACCCAGATCGTTCGACTCATGTCTGTCTTCCCGCCTTCTCGGTCAGAAGAGTGGAATTCCGAGGACCGCCTTGCCGATGAATTCGCGCAGCACGTCGCCCGTTGGTGCCATGACGGCACCCGCATGGGCGTCCCGGAACAAGCGCTCAACGTTCATATGCTTGGAGAATGCGGCACCGCCGCAGACCCGCATCGCGGTCGAAGTCACGCTGATCGCTGCGTCGCCGGCTGCGGCCTTGCTTTCCAGGACGCGTAACATCGTCGCCTCCCGTGGCCGTTCGAGGTGATCGATGGCATCGTCAAGCCGCGCGGCGAGACCGTCGGTTTCGATCTGCATCGTCGCCAACTGGGCGCGGAGCGTCGGCAGGCTCTCGCCAAGGCTCTGGCCCAGATGCTCGAAGCGAGCGGTCTTGAGATGCGTCGTGGTCGCCGTCACGGCGGCGCGGCAAAGCCCTAATGCCACCGCAGCCGATCCGAGATTGAAGAGCGGCAGCACAATTTGCAGCATCGCCTGGAAGCCGTCACCGTCGCCCGTCAGCTGATAGCCGGGCGCAACCTCGCAGTCCTCGAGCGTCATCGGCGCGGAGGCGTTGGCTCGCAACCCCAAGCCATCCCAAGGGCCGGCAACCGACAGGCCCTGCGTGCGGTGGGGCACAAGATAAAGCGTCGATTGGGTCGGACCGGTCGCTTCGGGCGCGAGAGAGGAAACGACGTAGCTCTGCGCGTGGCCAGCGCTGGTGACCCATGACTTTTTCGCGGTGAGATGGACGCCTGCCGCGTTCCGGCGTGCGCGCGAGACGGGTGCCCAGAAATGACTGCGCGATCCGGCCTCACTGAAGGCGAGCGTGGAGAGATGCTGTCCGGCGGCGATCTCCTTCAAGGTCGGCGCGACGTCCGCACCTTTGCGCGCTGCGGCCATCGTCGCGGCGGCACTCGCGTGCATGAGATAGACCATGGCGACTGATGCGTCCGCTTCGGCAAGCGTCGCGACGACTGCCACGAAGCTGCGCGGTCCAAGCGCGGCTCCGCCGACTTCGGCAGGCAGCATTAAGCCAAGAAGGCCGGCTGCACCGAGAGCCGCAACCGCTTCGGATGAAAATCGACCCTCCTTGTCATTGTGCCGAGCCGCCGGGGCGAGCACCCGATCGGCGACTTCCTTGGCGTTCGCAACCGCGGCGTCGTGATTCATGAGGCCACCTGCAATCTATGCAAGGTTTCGGTACGTGGCTCGCCGTTCCATTCCGCTCTCGGCCTTGACGGCGGCGAATCTTGCGGTTTGGTATCCGGCGACATGTGGTCGATCTCCCCGATCAATGGTTATTGCGCGCGGCAAGGGCCCGAGGCTGCATTCGAACCATCGATGCTGGAGAGACCATGGCCACGCCCTGCTCGTCGGCTGCTAGGTCAGCGCGCAAAGCACGACGCCGGCAACCGCACCGTGGCCCGTCTTACGCCGATAGCGATTGACGATGATCGCGTCGACGCCCCAGCTCCTGCCGTACTGGTGGAGCGCAAATATCAGTTGCAGCACGAGCAGGAAAAAGTAGGTCCATGGCCATTCGCCCTGAGCATTGTAGAGCCCCAGCCACAAGTTGAGGATTTGCAACGCACCGATTACGCCCCACAACCGAACGAAGACACCGAGGATGAGCGAAACCGCCGTCAGCACTTCGAGGCCATAGACGAGCGGGGCGAAGAAATAGAAGTGCGGTAGGACGACGTGATTGACAAAATCGGATTGCAGCGGGATCGACGCCGATCTCCCCATCTCGCTCATCCAATAATAAAGGCCGGTCGTCGTCGGCTGATCGGGATGATCGGTGTAGTACGGTGGCAATTTCCACAGCGTCTGCTGCCACCACATCGAGCCGATCAGAAACCGGAACAGCCAGTCGCCCGCACACCGCGTTGAGCGCTGACCCTCGACGGTGGCAAAGGCATAAGCGGCGATACCGACGCTGCCCAGGATCAGTAGCCAATAGACTCCCGTCGTCCAGGTGGGCTGGATCAGGAAATACACGACATCCGACAGCGGATTTGCCTTCATCGACCTAGACCCTCAGTGGCTTGATTGTTGTGCTTGAACGCTATCGCGGCGACGTTGCCGCTCCGAGGCAATCCGCGCGAAAGTGGCGGCGAGGCGCAGCGCGGCTTTGAGAGTCCCGGTGACGGTGCCCGAAACTTTGGAGGTACCGCCGCGCCGGCGGCGATGCTCGACCGGTATTTCGAGAATCCGCAGTCCAGCACGAGCGGCGCGCATCTGCATTTCCAAATTCCAGCCATAGGTCATCTCGCGCATGCCGAGTTGTTCGAGTGACTCGCGCCGGATGGCGCGGAACGCGCACATGTCGGTATAGGCGACGCCGTACAGCAGCCGCGTCAACGCCCCCGCGATGTAACCGGCGCCGATTTGCAGCGCGTTCATGCTGCCGGTCTCGCGCTCGCCGCGTGTCCGCGAGCCGATTACGAAGTCGTGGGTATCGGCGAGGATCGGTCCAAGCAGAAGCGGCACAAGTTCCGGGCGATCGCTGCCGTCGCCGTCGAGAAACACAATGATATCGCAGGCGCCCGCCGCCCGCACGCCGGCGGCGCAGGCCCGACCATAGCCGCGCCGATGCTCTACGACGACGCGCGCGCCGGCGTCACGGGCGCGCTCGACGGTGTGGTCGTCGCTGCCGCTGTCGGCAACGATGATGTCGTCGATGACATCGCGCGGTGCGGCCGCGATGACTTCGCCGATCGGTTCTTCCTCGTTGAGGGTCGGGATGACAAGCGCGACGCGCGGACGCACCGCCGCCGCGGAGCGCGGTATGCGGCCCGCCGCCGGCATCAAAGACTCCAGCGAAGGCCGCAACGCGCACAAGCGCTCGGCGGTTTGTCGCTCAGCAAGGCGCGGCGGAATTCCTGATAGCGCGGGCCGTTCCAGATCTCGCGCAGGCTCTGCTGCGTCGCGTCGCCAAGCGTGAATCCGTCGTAGCCGCGCATCGAGAAAGGAGCGATGCAGCAGGGCAGCGCTTTGCCATGCGCGGTAAAATACATCAGCGTCCAGGGCCGGCGACAAAGCGACCAGGGTTGAGTGTCGTTTTGTTGCTCGAGGCTTGTTCCCGGCTCGGTCGCACCGGAAGCGTTGAAGGCAATGTCGAGCGATCGGGCCAGCTCCTCGGCCTCGCGAATACGCGCTTGTTCCGCACCATCGATCCGCTCGAACAACGCGGATTCTTCGCGCGCCAAGCCCACGCCTTCGGGAAAATAGACCAGCCGCTGCAAATACACCTCGCGGACGCCAATCTCGTGCGCCAGCCGGACGAACGCGGGCAGCTCGGCAACCGTCTCCTTGAGCCCCGTCAGCCACAGCGAAACGCGGGGTGTTTCACATTGCAAGTCGCGTTGCAGGGCAGTGAAAGCACGAACATTGCGCACGATTCGATCGAACATGTTCCGGCCGCGCACGAGCGCAAACGATCGCGCTTCGGCCGCGTCGAGCGAGACGCGGAGCTCGTCCAATCTCGAATCAATGAGTTCCTTTCCCTTGCGGAGCGTCAGCAGCGTGGCGTTGGTGTTGAACAAGACATAGGTGCCACGCTCCTTGAGATAGCGGATCATGCGCGGCAGCTGCCGCACCATCATCGGCTCGCCGACGCCGTGAAGCACGGCGCGCGCGATGTTGGGGAACTGATCAACGATCGAGGTGAAGAGCGCCCAACTCATATCGGCGGATGGCTCGAGCTCCTCGAACGTCCTGGGGCACGTCGTGCACAGCAGGTTGCAGCGGTTCGTGGTCTCGAGGTAGAGGCACACGGGGTCGGTTTCGGCAACGGACCCGCGCTCGTCGCCGATATGTTCGAAATAGCGCCGCGGATCGGGCCGCTGAGCGGCCGGGGACGGTCCGGTCATCGTCATACCTGTGCGCCAATCCGCCGGAGACGCGGCTGATAAAGCTCGAGCAGCGCGATAACCGCGAAGGGTGCATACATTGCCGACTCCACGAGCAGCCAGGGGCCGCTCAGTTCCGGCCCGCCCCTGACAAAATAGAGCAGCGGGCTCGCCACGGTCAGATACTGCATCGACAGGCGAGGGACAAAACACAAAAACGGGATCGCCCAACAGAAGTACCAGGCGTAGTGCGGCGACAACAGGACGAGAAAGGCGAAAGCGAGCGTTGCGGCCCAGGCGATTTCGGCATCGCTGCGCTTGTGCGCGAGACCGACGTAAAGCGCAAGCGAGGCAAAGACACCGCCGGCGAGCACGATATATGGCAGATCGTTCGTGCCGACCGAAGGTACGGCTTGGCGCAGCAGCGACCAGAGATAGAAGCCTCGTCCGCCGCTGAGGCCCTCTTCCGAAACATAGCCGCCGAGAAAGCCAAAGACCGCTCGTCCGACGGAGAGATACGGAAGGTAGCCGAGAATGACGGTCGCCACGGCTGCACAGGGCAGCTTCCAGCCCCACCGGCGATAGAGCGCCGGAAGAACGACGATCGGAAAAAATTTGACCAGCGCGGCGCAACCGAGCGCCACGCCTGTGAGCGCCGTCCGTTCGCGGGCATGCGCCCAGAGCGCCAGCGCCACCAAGGCGACGACCGCGGCGTCGAGATGGCCGCTGCCCGAAAATTCCCAGACGGTAAGCGGATGCCAAGCGTAGAGTAGAATTCGCTCTGGGGGCATCGCCTGCACGAGAAGCAAACGGATCAACAGGACAATTCCGGCCGCTTCGATCAACACCATCGCGCTCTTCATCCAGCCGACGCGCTCGCTGACCCGCGTCACCGCAAAGAACATCGCTTCGGCGAGCGGCGGATAGATGGTGTGCGCGTAGGTGCCCCGATTGATGTTGGGAAAGATCGCGGCATCCCGCAAAGCCGCGAGGTGCGGGTCGACCGGGATATAGCGGTAGGGGTTGATGCCGGCCGCCTGCACGCGTCCATCCCAGACGTAGCGATAGATATCGCTCGAGAGCGAGGGCGGCGCCGACAAGACAGCGATGCGCATCAGCGCCGCGACAACGAGAATTCCCACCAGCATCCGCCGCGAGAAACCGCCAGCCCAGACGAGCCGCGCGCAAGCGAGATAAAGAGCGCCTTCGATGAGGATAATCACGATGAGCGCATCGCGCGCGCCCTGCCGTTGCGCGTAGAGACCGATCCCCGTCAGCAGCAGCAGCAGGCCGCCGCCGATCGTCAACGCCATGGCGCGTTGCCGGATGGTCACGGCGCGACCTTGTCGATGTGGCGGTCGACCCCGAGCCGCATCGCTGCCTCCGACGCGGCGAGCCCGCGAACCAGGCGCGCAACGCGCGGCGCGGCGTAGCCGTCTCCGGCGAAGAGCGGCGAGCGATGGCCGAACAGTACCTCGTCGCACAGCCAACGCAGCGACGTGGCGTCATCGACGTCATACCAGAGCGGCAGCGTTGCGACGGCCAATCCGAGACTTGCCGCGCGCTCCAGGGTTTGCCGCGTGACGCGCTCCGTGCTCCAATCGATATTCTCAAAAAGATGGCGATGCGCGCTTTTCAAGCCGATCAGGTAATAACCGCCATCCGACGCGGGTCCCAGCACGACGCGGTCGCCCGGCAGCCGCAGCGTATCGGCCGCTTCGACGAGGAACGCCGTCGGCAAAGTCGGACTGTCCGCGTTGACGAGGCACACCGCACCGTATCCCGCCGCCAGCAAATCGTGGGTCGAATCCAGCAGACTGTGGCCGAGACCAATCCGGCGCGGCGGCAAGAGCTCGATCTGGGGTGGCACGAGCTCCCGGAACAAGGCCTCCGACCCCGCCGGCGAATAGGCGACATAGCCGCGCGCCTTCACCCGGCGTCCAGCGGCCAGGAAATTCTCGACGACATCCTGGATCGACGCAGCGCTGAGCGCCGCGGCTTCCTCGGGAAGTAGGGGCGGCACGAGACGCGTCTTGACCTCGCCCGCTCGAGGCGCTTTGGCCATGACCGCGAAGGCGCAAAATTCGCCCAGCTCGACGCCGGACAGGTCGCCCCCCGATGCCGCGGGCTCGCTCTCCCTCATCGGCCATCCTCTCCACTTCTTTTATTCGCGAGCGGCACTGGCAGGTTACACGACCGAAGCAAACTAAGAAATGCTACCGCCCGGCGAGCCCAAAGACGCTTGGCCACCGACGACGGTGGCGCGCAACTGCCCTGACGCTCCGGCGTCTAACCGCTATCGCCGCCGCCCTCCCGGCAGACGAACACGTGAAGAGGCAGCCATGGCCGGATCGAACAATTTGGACGAAGGCGAGGTGATTGCTTGAGTCATGTTGAGTTCGATTAAAGGCGCGCCGCCGCGATCCAGGGGCTGGATTGCGTCGCACCTCCGGCCCTCGCAATGACGGTGCGGGCGCGCGGGCGCCCCACGAATCGGTGCGCTTTTAGCCGGCGCGCGGCATAAAACCGTGTTGCGCCGTTTCTCGACATTGGGTGCCGTGCGATCGGCGGCCGCTGAAACCGCGGCGCGCAGCCGCATTCACGGTTTCTTAAAACTTGAGCCAAAATCGGGACGTAAATTGTTCTTTCAGCATTGGAAACGATGATAACCAACGCGCGCCATGCTGGGCGCGGTTCAGAGTTACATCGTTCGCATGACGGGAAAAGCCAAGGCTGACGACGGACCGGTACTGGCCGCGCTCGCGGCTGCCGGCGACGTCGCCTATATATGGGATGCCGCCGCCGACCGCTTCGAATGGCACGGCGCCATCGAGGGCCTGACCCTCGGCCTGGTGCCGACCGGCAAGGCCTTCGCCAATCGCATCCATCGCGACGACCTGCCGCTGCGCGACCAGCGCCTCGCCGCGCACGTCCAGCGCGGCGGCGCTTTCGACTGCGAGTACCGCATCCGCCTCGACAGCGGCGACTACGCCTGGGTGCACGATCGCGGCTCGGCCGAGACGGCGCGCGGCAAGGCCGTGCGCGTCAAGGGCGTGCTCCGCCTCGTCACCTCGCGCAAGGCGGTCGAGCAGCGCCTCGAGCAGCTCGCGCATTACGACGAGCTCACTGGCCACTTCAACAAAAAGCGCCTGCGCGAGGCGCTCGACCAGATCATCGCCGGCAGCCTGCGCACCGGCTCGCCCGGCTCCTATCTCGCCGTCGGCATCGACAAGCTCGGCACCATCAACGACGCCTACGGCTACAAGGCGG